>Ga0111538_10000082_pt1 | contig 101489 bp, 79 predicted proteins | sample SoiMethybrSBSTD1_FD_79669 | JGI IMG/M metagenome (GOLD analysis project Ga0111538, IMG submission 79669) | Bulk soil microbial communities from a Populus tree surrounding site in Tennessee, USA - Soil MetaG P. TD hybrid SBSTD1 (version 2)... | ecosystem: Environmental > Terrestrial > Soil >... | reverse complement strand
CGTCGCGTGGAACTCGCTCGCGACGAGGCCGGTCGCGGCGGGGAGCTCGCGGATGAGGCGGCCGCGCACGTCGTAGATCCGCACGACAGGGCTGAGCTCCGGATGCGGGTGGCCGTCTGGCGCGGTGAAGCGGAACTGGAGCGAGCCGGCCGAAGGAGCGCCGATGTGGTACGGGCTCGGGCCGCCGCGCAGGGACACCGCACGCACCGTGGCCGTGGGAGCCGTGCGCGTCTGGACGACCACATTGTCCACGTACCAGCCTTCGTACGCACGGACCTGCTCGCCGAAGCTCCCGAACGGCGGATTGTCCTCGTTCGAGGAGAAGCGGAAGCGCACGCGCGCTTCGCCGGAGTAGGGCGAGAGATCGGCGGTCACGTGTCGCCAGCTCTGCGGCGATCCGGAGAAGACGTCCTGACCGCGGAGCGAAGAGGCGGAGTCGAACTTGATGATCGTGCCGTAGCCGCCGTCCACGGCGAGCGGCACCCATTCGCCGCCGTTCATCGAGAGCTCGACCCGGCCGCCGTCCACCGATTCCGTACCGCCGTAGGTCTCGGCATCGATCCAGGAGTCGAACGCAAGCTGGCTCCCGGCCGGGAGCTCGAACGTGGGCGAGACGAGCGCCGCATCCTGCATCGGCGCATAGCTCATGTCCTCGGGCGCGCCGGACGTGGCGGTCGAACCGACCTTCGCGCTCCAGCTCCCGGTCTTCTCGCGCTGCTGCGTCGCGTGCCACTGGTTGCTCGAGCTGCCAGGAAGCGACTCGGTCTCCCAGAAGAGGCCCGGCTCGTTGCCCGACTCGAAGTCCTCGGATAGGCCAGGCTGCGCTCCCACGACGACGTCGAACCCGAAGACGCCGCTGTAGGTGCCGTCGCTCCAGTTCACGTTGAAGTGGACCAGGTGCGGCAGGTTGACGATGGAGCCGATCGTGTACGCAAAGGCCGTGGACGTCGTGACCGTGGCCCCGGCCGCTGCCGAGGGCGCCGTAGCTGTGGCCGTGTTCAGCGTCACCGCGGGGTCCCCGGTGCTGATGGTGAGGGTCAAGGGCCCCGACGGAATCCCCACGTTCTTCATGGTGAGCGTGAGCTGTTCCGCTTCGTTCGGATCCGGGAGTCCGTCGCCGCCGCCACCGTCGTCGATCGTGTACCGGACGGTGCGGAAGTCCGGCTTCGTCGCGATCTGAAGATCGAACGAGACCGTGTCCGCGGCGTAGGCGATGTTCGTGATCCGGATGCCGGTGTCGAAGAGATTGAAGTCCCGCGTGTTGGGCGTCGTCGATTCCGTGATGTTCGTCTTCCCCGTCGTCCCCGGGAAGAAGTCGCCGGGATCGCCGTAGTTCGCGCCGCTCTCGAGCTGTCCCAGGGCGTCCGCCGGGACGATCCGCGCGCGGTAGTTCGTCGGCCCGTCGATGTTGTCCATCTTGGTGTCGTCGATGTGATAGACGAGGAGTCCCTCACCCGGGAGCGACGCGTCCGATCCTTCCTTCGTGCGGTTCTCCACGAGGAAGTACTCCGTCCCCGGCTCGCCGTTGGTCCAGATCTTGATCGAGCCGCCGCCGCGTGTGACCGGCGGGAGCACGTAGTGTCCCGCCGTCGCCGGCGTGGGATTGTCGAAGCCGAGGAACTGGCGCGACCAGGCGTCGAGGTTCGAGGGATTCGCCCCCTGCACGCCGGGGCCGGCCGTGTTCGGGTCGCCCGAGTACGGCAAGTAGTTCCCCACCGCCATGAGCGAGTAGAAACCGAGCCCGTTCCCGCCGCTCAGGTCGTAGAGATCGGGCAGGCCGAGCGTGTGGCTGAACTCGTGGATCCAGGTCCCCACCGCGTTGTCGCCCGGGTAGTCGTTGTACTCGCTCCCGAGGTTGTAGAGGAACCCGCGCTTGTCGCCGAGCGGCATGCCAGGGAGGCAGTCGGCGCCGGCGTTCGCTTGGGGGCAATCGGAGTAGAGCGCGATCCCAGACTCGTGCGCCCAGAGCCTCTGGCAGCCCTGCGGAACGGAGCACGACGTCTCGCCACCGGCGCCGGGCACGATCACCATGACCGCGTCGATGTAGCCGTCGTCGTCGCCGCTCGACGGGACGCCGTCCGGTCCGTCGTTGTCGAAGAACTTGAGACTGCCGTCGAAGTCGTCGAGCGCGGCGTCCATCGCGTCCTCGGCGAGCTTCTGCGCCGAGCGCGGATAGGCGCCGAAGTTGAGCCCCGCGTAGTTGTTCACGTAGTAGTCGTAGCTGTGCGGCATCTCGAGCCAGTCGGACGTGACGTAGCCCGAGATGACGAGCCGCCCGTTCGAGTTGACGCGGTAGTACTCGCGGAGGCTCGTGAGGCCGTCGTTCGGGTCGTCGCTGAAGAGATGGTTGTAGAAGTAGCGCGGCGTGCTCACCGCCGCGGGCCCCGAGGAGGGAGAGCCGCTCTCCGAAGGAAACTTGCAGAGCACGACGAGCACGTTCCGGTGCGCCACGCCCTGGCGCGGGAACTTCGCCATGTCGAGCGCGAACTGAGGATAGATCTTGTCGACACCCATCGCCCGGAGGTCGAGGCGCGCCTGATCGTAGGCTTGGATCGCGGCGCTCCGCTGGACCTCGGACATGTCCCGGTACACCTTGGGCGACGGCGCAGCGGCCCACGCCGCGGGTGCGGTGACGAGAGTGAGAATGGCTAGGGACAGCGAAGCGACGCGCGCGCGCACGGCTCGATCATGGCTCAACGGAATGTCTCCGGATGGATGATGGGAAGCCTCACTCCCACTCGATCGTGGCGGGAGGCTTGCTGCTGACGTCGTACACGACTCGATTGACCCCTCGGACTTCGTTGACGATGCGCGACGAGACGCGCGCGAGGAACTCGTGCGGCAGACGAGCCCAGTCGGCCGTCATCCCGTCGCTCGAGGTGACCGCGCGGAGCGCGACCACCTGGTCGTACGTCCGGCCGTCCCCCATCACGCCGACCGTCCGCACGGGGAGGAGAACCGCGAAGGCCTGCCAGACCTTGTCGTACAGGTCCGCGCGGCGCAGCTCCGTGATGTAGATATCGTCCGCAAGGCCGAGTGTCTCCACCGCTTCCTCCGTTACGGGCCCCAAAATTCGCACAGCCAGGCCGGGCCCCGGGAAGGGGTGCCTGCCTAGAACGGAGGGGGGGAGACCCAGCAGAGATCCGAGGCTCCGGACCTCGTCCTTGAATAACTCCCGCAGGGGCTCCACGAGTTCCATCTTCATGTGCTCCGGCAGCCCGCCCACGTTGTGATGCGACTTGATCTTGGCCGAGGGCCCCCGGATGGACGTCGACTCGATGACGTCGGGGTAGAGGGTTCCCTGGGCCAGGAGCTCCGCTCCTCCCAACCGCTTGGCCTCGTCCTCGAAGACCTCGATGAAGACCCGCCCGATCGTTTTCCGCTTGGCCTCGGGGTCCCCGATACCCCGGAGGGCGTCCAGGAACCGCTTTCGGGCGTCCACGGTCACGAGGTCGTCCCCGATCACGTGCCCCATCAGCTCCTGCACCTGGGCCGCCTCGTTCCGACGCAGGAGTCCGTGGTCCACGAAGACCGCCCGAACCTGGCCCGGGATGGCCCGATGGAGAAGCGCCGCGACGACCGACGAATCGACACCGCCCGAGAGGGCGCAGATCACCCGGCGCTTCCCCACCTGGCGGCGGACCCGCTCGGTCTGCTCGTCCAGGATCTGCCCCACCGTCCAGTCGCCCGAGAAGCCGCAGACGTCGAAGAGGAAGTTCCGGTAGATACGCATCCCCTGCTCCGTGTGCGCGACCTCAGGATGGAACTGAACCACGTAGCGCTGGTGATCGAGGTCTTCGGCCGCAGCCATCAGGCCACCCGTGCTCCGGGCGAGAAGCGTGAAGCCGGGCGGCAGCTCCTCGACGATGTCGCCGTGGCTCGCCCAGATCCGGCTCTCCGCGGGCACGCCGGCGAGGAGCGTCCCCGCGCGCTCGACCTGGAGCACGGCTTGGCCGTACTCACGATGCTTGCTCGGGTGGATGCGACCGCCCAGGTCGCGCGCCATGAGCTGCATCCCATAGCAAACGCCCAGAACCGGAACGCCCTGCGCGAGCACCGCGGCTGGAAGCTGCGGTGCGCCGGGCTCGTCCACGCTCGAAGGCCCTCCCGAGAGGACGATTCCCTTCGGGTTGAGCGACGCAAGCGTCATCGCGTCGAGGTTGGGCGCGCGGATCTCCGCGAAGACGCCGAGCTCCCGCGCGCGCCGCGCGATCAGCTGCGTGAACTGCGACCCGAAATCGAGGATGAGTAGTCGTTCGTGGCTCACGGATCCGCCTGTAGGTGAAAGTCCATGGGCAGCTCGTACCATGCAGCGACTGGAGCTCCGTTCTTCTTGGCCGGCGTGAACGTCCATCGCTTCGCCGCGTCGATGGCCGCCTCGTTGAGCCCCATCACGCCCTGAATGATGAAGACGTCCCGGACGTGCCCCTTTTCGTCGATGAGCAGATCGAGCACGACCCTTCCCGAAATCCGCGCGGTCTTGGCGAACTCGGGATACTCGGGCGCCGGGGCCGTGATGATCTCCGGGCGATGATCGTACGCAACGTCCCCGTCGGGAAGGTCGGGAAGCTGGTCGGAGCCGGCGCGAACGTAGAGGTCGACCTCGCTGCCTTCGATCGCGAAGCCCAGGTCCCCGTCTCGAAGGAGCAAGGTATCGTGACCCGAGAACTGGAACACTCGTTGTTTTCGGTCGGTGCCGGGGTCGAACTCGATCCATGGATCGAGCGAATCGCGACGGACGGTTTGATACACCTTGAATCGCCCCATCCGGGTCCTCGACTGCCCGTGTCTGATCTCGGTCAACCGGTACGTCGAGTCGGAGTACAGGCGGAGCTGGCCGTCGCGCACGCCTTGACTCCGCGCGCTCACGTCGTCGGACTGCCACCTCCACGTTCCGAAGAGGCTGTCCGCATACACCTCCTCGATGGGCGCGGGGTGCTCGATGGTGGCACAGCCCGTGCCCGCCAAGAGTCCCAGCCCTACGATGGGTACACAGTCGCGAAGGATTCGCTTCAATATAGGTGCCATCTCTCGCCTGTCATCCCCCCGCGCTGCCGGAGCCCACGCGTTCCAGAATGACCTCACGCACGCGCGCGCCGTCCGCGGCTGCGGTGTGCAGAGTGATCGAGACTTCGTCCATAGCGCCACCTGGGACGACGAATGTGACCTTCTCGGAACCGGCGGCGAGCATGTCCATGCTCATGTTGGCGCCGCCGAGGCTCCCTTCGGTTTTCCAGACGCGGACGAGGATGTCTCCCGAGCCATCCGCCCGAGCCACCCATGTTCCAGGGGGAATGGAGAGATTGCTGTACCCGGCCGGACCCTCGGGACTCACGCCGACGCCGAGCCTCCCCTCCTCGTCCAGGCGCGCCCGGCTCGACGTGTTGGCCGTAAAGAGATACCCGGGGATCCGAATCCGGTCGGTCGAACGTTGAATCCCGACGGCGCCCCCCTCGGCGCGAACCCACACGATCGAGTTGACAGGTACGGGTCGGTCGCACTCGAACGTGACGGGGCGGAAGGTGGGATAGAAGTGTGCGCTGGAGTCGCTCACCATCTCCACACCGCTTCGAAGGCCGGGACGCATACCACCAGCCGGAGTTCCGAAGAGGATCAGGTCGGGCTTGCGCGACAAGACGTAGGATCCATTCCCAAGCTCGTGACCGAGGGGGCCATTCCCGAAGTCTCGCGGGGGATGGTGGGCCAGGTAGTGATCGTTGATTCCGAGCATGTCGATGCACACGGGGAGATGGGAGAAATAAGGGACGCACCCCGCGGGATCGACGGCCAGGATGGGGTTCTGGGCCGCGAAACCGGTCGCGAGCACTACGCCGAGGCTTTCCCCCTCCCACTCCCATCGCTCCTCATACGCACGGACGTTCTCAGGGTCGATGACCTGCCCGGCGAGGAGCAAGACGAGGACGACAGCACACAAGGCCACCGTCGAGCGAAGGCGCCCCTTCGGTGGGATCCACAGAGAGAGGCCGATCGATGCCAGGAAGACGAGAACGAGGAGGGCGGGTACCCAGTGCCGTCGAGCCGGGAAGATGTCACCCCCCACGGCGGTGACGTACGCCAACCAGACGGCCAGTATGACGCCGAGGAATCGGACCTCGCTCCGCCGCGGATTGTCCTTGGCGTCGCGAAAGGCGAGAAGTGCGGGAACCAGAACCCCGATGAAGAAGACTCCCCCTGCCAGGTATTTCACTCCCGACCACATACGCGTTCCAGTCCATGCAACCTTGGCAAAGGCTGAATTCGGCAGCCATTCGTGATAGTAGGCTTGTCGAAAGGCGACCTGCGCGGCGAAGAACAAGAACGGCAGGAGGGCTAACAGGATCGCGATCCGCAGGCTCTCGCGGTTCGCTCCCCGCGCGGCGACGATCCCCAGGCACGCAGCCATTGTGAACAGCGCGCCGTCGGCCCTGGTCAGGACGACGAGCGCGAAGAAGAAACCGGGCTGAACAATCCTGCCCCATCCCGGGCGCGCCTCATGGAGCAAAGGAAACGAGAGGGCGATGGCCCACGCAAGCAGCCCCGCGAGGAGAGGCTGCTCCAGACCACCGACTGTCCAAACGACCACTGGCCCGCAGAGGGCCAGCGCGATGCCGCCTGCGAATCCGGGCAAGGCCCCTCGCAGCGTGCCGGCCCGATGAACCCACACGATCGCCGCGATGGCCAAGGCGGTACCGAGAACGCCGAGCACGCGCGCCGCCGAGATCAGGTCCAGTCCCAACTTCCCCAGCAGAGCGCAGCCGAGAACCCAGAGAAGGTTCGAGTAGCCTTCCACGACGTCCCCGTTGCTCCACGTCAGGCCCTGACCGTGGAGCAGCCGCTCGGCATAGCGAAGGGAGATGAAGGCGTCGTCTGCCATGAAATGGCGGTAGTGCCAGGCGCCGGCCGCGACCGCCGCCATCGCGCAGGCAAAGGAGATGGCCGAGAGGCGAAGCGTATGCTCTCCGTTCCGGGCGCCATTCCACGCATTGGATCTCAGTGCAGGAAGCATCTCTCTCCGGTGGTCATGAGCGTGATGCCGGCCTTGTCCGCGGCTGCGACCGACTCGCCATCGCGTACGGATCCTCCGGGATGCGCGATCGCCGCGATCCCCGCTTCGGCCGCGATCTCGACCGAGTCGGGGAACGGGAAGAACGCGTCGGAGCAGAGCACCGCCCCTCGCACGTCGTGCCCGGCGCGCTCGGCCTTCCAGAGCGCCAGCCGCACCGCGTCCACGCGCGAGGATTGCCCCGCTCCGATCCCGAGCGTCCGTCCGCCGTGCGCGATCACGATGCCGTTCGAGATCGCGTGGCGCACCACGCGCCAGGCGAAGTGGAGATCCTCGAGCTGCGCCGGACTTGGCGGCGTTGTCGACACCGCCTTCCATCCGTCGAACCGCGGCGGTTCGGGCACGGTCTCCGCGAGCAGGCCCCCCAGGAGCGTGCGCGCGGACAGACCTGACGCCGCGGCCTCGCGCATCCACGGGACCTCCAGGATGATTAGATTCTTCCGGAGCGCCGCGAGCTTCGCCTCGTTCGCCTCCACCGAGGGGGCGAGCACGATCTCGTAGAAGAACGTGCCGACCGCTTCGAGCGCGGCGTCGTCCAGCGGGCGGTTCAAGCCCAGGATCCCGCCAAACGCCGAGAGCTCGTCGCCTTGCCGCGCCCGCCCGATCGCCTCCGCCGCGGTGTCCGCCACCGCGGCACCGGAGGGGTTCCGGTGCTTGATGACGACCGCCGCAGGGTCGTCGAACTCGCGCAAGAGACCGAGCGCCGCCTCCACGTCGAGGAGGTTGTTGAAGGAGAGGGTCTTCCCGCGCATCTGGCCGAGCTTGAGCCGGCCGCCTCCTTCGGGGAGATACCAGGCCCCCTCCTGCCCCGGGTTCTCCCCGTAGCGGAGCCTCTGCTCGAGGCGAAGCTGGAGGTCGATCGTCCCGGGAAGGGCCGCGACACCCTCGAGGGCGCCCGGCACGCCGGCCGCCGGCGAGCGCGTCTCGCCGGGCGTGTCGCGCTCGGTGCCCGCGAGGTAGCGCGAGATCGCCGCGTCGTAGGCCGACGTGCGCTCGAAGGCGCGCCGCGCGAAGGTCCGCGCGATCGACGGCGGGACGCCCCCCTGGCGATCCATCGCCTCGAGCACGACGCCGTACTGATCGGGATCCACCACCACGACCACGTGGCTGTGATTCTTCGCCGCCGCGCGGATGAGCGCTGGGCCGCCGATGTCGATCTGCTCGATCGCTTCGTCGTCCGTCACCGCGTCCGAGGCGACCGTCTTCTCGAAGGGGTAGAGATTCACGACCACGAGGTCGATCGAGACAATGCCGTGCTTGTGGCGGTCCTCCTCGTCCCGGCCGACACCGCGGCGGTAGAGGATCCCGCCGTGGATCGAAGGGTGGAGCGTCTTCACACGCCCGTCGAAGAGCTCCGGGTACCCGGTCACCTCGGAGACGTCGCGCACGGTGATCCCCGCGCCGCGAAGCGCGAGCGCGGTGCCGCCCGTCGAGAGGATCTTCACGCCGTGGCGCGAGAGTCCGCGCGCGAAGTCGACCAGACCGGTCTTGTCGGACGCGGAGAGCAGCGCCCGCCCGATTACGATGGCGCTCACCGCGCGGCGCGCGCCCCCGTGATCATCGCAAAGGCTTCCTCGTAGCGACGCGCCGTCTTCTCGATCACCTCGTCCGGCAGGCGAGGGGGCGGTGGATTGCGGTCCCAGCCGATCGAATCGAGATAGTCGCGGATCACCTGCTTGTCGAAGCTGTCCTGCGCCACGCCTTCCTTGTAGCTCGCGATCGGCCAGTAGCGGGACGAATCGGGCGAGAGCGCCTCGTCGATCCAGACGATCGCCCCGTCCTTCTCGCCGAACTCGAACTTCGTGTCGGCGAGGATGAGCCCGATCGATTCCGCGTGCGCGGCGGCGGCCTGGTAGATCGCGATGCTCGTCGCGCGGAGCTTCTCGGCGACGTCGCCGCCGACGATCGAGGCCATGCGGTCGAAGTCGATGTTCTCGTCGTGCCCTTCCTGCTCCTTCGTCGCGGGGGTGAAGATCGGCTCGGGAAGCTTCGACGAGAGCTTGAGCCCCTGCGGGAGCTTCACGCCGCAGACCATGCCGTTCGCCTGGTATTCCTTCCAGCCCGATCCCGCGAGATAGCCGCGCACGACGCACTCGACATCGTAGCGCTTGGCCTTCTTCACGAGCATGGACCGGCCGTCGAGCACGGAGCGGTTCGAGGCGAAGGGCTCCGGAAAACGCGCCACGTCGGTCGTGAGGTAGTGGCTCGGCACGATCGACTCGAGCCGCTCGAACCAGAAGCGCGAGATCTGGGTGAGCACGCGCCCCTTCCCCGGGATCCCCTCGTTCAGGATCACGTCGTACGCCGACACGCGGTCGGTCGCGACGAGGAGGAGCTGGGAGCCGAGATCGTAGAGATCGCGGACCTTCCCCTTGTAGTCGGGCGCGCGGCCCGGGATCGTAACGTCGCGCAGGGCGCGATCGGCCGTCTTCATCGATTCCTCCTGAGTGAACGTTCGTATCGCTTCGACGTAGATCCTGTGTTCCAGGGGCAGCAGACGTTCTGCAAGCGAGTCCGCCGTCTCACCCGTTTCGATAGGAAGCTCCGCCTGGAGAATCACGGGGCCCGAATCCATGCCCGCGTCCACGCGGTGCACGGTCGCTCCGGTCACGGCCACGCCTGCCTCGATCGCCTGCCGCTGCGCCTCCAGCCCTGGAAACCGCGGGAGGAGCGACGGGTGCACGTTGAGGATCGGAGCGCCCGCGTGGTCGATGGTCTCCGCGCGCAGAAGGCGCATGAAACCGCAGAGCGCGATCACCCCGGGACGATCCCGGCGGATGATGCCGTTGAGCTCTTCTTCGGCTTCGGGAGCGAGCCGCGATCCGGGGCGCCACGGCGTGAGGACGGACGTGGGGATCGATCGCTCTCGGGCGTATTCGAGCGCGGGAGCGTCCTGCCGGTCGGAGACGACCCGCACGACCGCTGCCCGTAGCCGTCCGTCGCGCGTGGCCTCGATCAGATTCGCGACGTGGCTTCCACGCCCGGAGGCGAGGAGCAGCAGCCGAAGGGGCTCCATCGACAATCGATACCATACCCGGGCGTCCGGCTCAAGGTTCTTCGCGTGAAGGGGTTACCGGCGCGGCATGCATCCATGTCACGCGCGTCGGAGCGGGGTGCGCCCGGGTCGAGATCAGGGCTCCTCCCGGTACGAGCGTGAGCCGGATCGCCCCCTCCCGGTCGGTACGGAGCACGCGCGCGCCGAAGCGTTCGTACCGACCCAAAACCGTCGCGCTGGGATGATGGAAGCGGTTGTGCTCGCCCGAGGACACAAGGACCACCAAGGGACGGAGCGTGGCCACCCAGTCCTCGCCGCTCGAAGTCTTGCTCCCGTGATGCGGCGCCTTGACCACGTCGACTTTGCCCAGCCGCGGCAGGAGTGCTTCCTCGCCCTCGGTCTCCAGATCGCCCGCGAAGAGCGTGGTCGCGCCGCCCATACGGAGAAGTCCAGCGAGCGAGGCGTCGTTCTCGTGCGGCCCGTCCGCGATGCCCCGTTCGATCGTGAGCGACGCGCCGCCGTGGAGCGCGAGCGTCGTGTCGCGTTGAACGCCGACCGCGCGGCCGCCGTGCCGTCCCAGTGCGCGCGAGAGCCCTCGCCTCCACGCGCCCCGGCGATCGCGGCCGTTCTCCCACAGGGTCCCGATCCATCCCCGGCGCGCGAGCCACTCGAATCCGCCGAAATGATCGAGATGCGCGTGCGAGAGGAGCGCGTTCGCGATCCGTTCCGCTCCCTCGACGCGGAGCGCGGGCTCGATCACCGACTCGCCGGAGTCACGGCGCTCGTCGCGCGGACCCGCGTCGACAAGAAGGGACCCGCCGCCCGGGAGCTTGACCCACGTCCCGTCTCCCTGCCCCACGTCGAGCATCACGATCGCAGGCGCCGTGGACGCACGCTGCCAGCTCGGTACGAACGGAACGAGCGCGCCGACGAGGAGCGCCACAAGAGACCAGCACGCCGCGGACGCGCGCGACCTGCGACCGCCGCGGCACGACTCCGATGCCGCCCCCGCGAGCGCCAGGGAGAGCGTGCCCAGAGCGAGGGCCGGCAGCGGTGCCACGTCGTGCACGAGCCACGGCTCGACCGCTCGCGATCCATGCGTGTTCAGCTCCAGCATCAGGAGTCCCGACGCCTCGAGTGCTCCGGCCGCGGCATCGCGCAGGAGCGGTATGCCCGTCGCCACGGCGCCAAGGAAGAGCACGCACTCCGCCATGAAGAGCGTGCAGAGCGGGATCACGATGAGATTGAGCCCCAGGCCGACCACGGGAATCGCCCCGAACATCGTCGACTGGACGCCCGCGGTGCCGATCGTGGCGCCGCCACTTTGCACGAGGAGCGACCAACCGCCCGCGACCCAGCGTCGCGCGAGACCGCGAAGGCCTCCGTGAGCGGCGCCGGGCTTCACGAGCGAGCCGAGAGCCCCGGCAGCGCCCAGACCGAGCACCGCGAGGAAAGACAGCTGAAAGCCGGGATCGAGGACCGATCGCGGATCGGCGAGGTGGAGCGCGAGCCCCGCGATGCCCCACGCGGTGAAGGGGCGCACGACCACGCCGAGCAGGCGCCCGCACCGCGCGGAGGTCCAGAGGAGCGCGGAGCGGAGCGCCGACGCCGGCGCACCCACGAGCGCGACGTAGCCCCAGAGCGCGGCCAGCTCGATCACCGCGGTCGGAGCGGGCGGAAGGCGGAGCATCCCCGCGAAGAGCGCGATGAAGCCGGCGAGGATGCAGACGTGGAGTCCCGAGATCGAGAGGATGTGGACCGTGCCGCCGTCGCGGAACGAATGCTGGATCGCCGGCGCGATGCCGGAGCGGTCGCCGAGCAGCATCCCGCGCGCGAGCGCGGCGACCGGACGGCTCAGCGACCCGGCGAACGCGCGCGCGAGGCGGTCGCGCAGGATTGCGCCTGGATCGGCGCCGCGCTCCGGCGGATCCGCGGGCGCCTCGATGGAGAGCGGATCGATCGTGACCGTGCCGGCGAGACCGAGCCGCTCGAGCGCGCGCCCGGGCGCGCTCGACCCCGGATTGCGCGCGTCTTCCGGAGGACGGAAGTCCCCCCGCAGTCGGAGCCACAACCCAGGCAGGACCCACCGCGGCGGGATCGCATCGTCCCGCCAGCGCACCGTGAGCTTCGCGCGGCACGCGGACTCGCAGTCCCCCACGCGCACGCGGCGGGCTTCCACCACGAGACTCGGGAACTCCGCGTCGGCCGCGGTCGTGTCGAGCACGCGCCCCTCGATCACGACGGGCGTTTCCACGGGATGCACGGGGAGGGGCCACGTGAGTGAATCCGCCTCCGCCCCGAGCGCCACGCCCGCAGCGATCAACGAAGCCGCGCCAAGCGCGGTTTCGAGGAGCATCCGCCGAGCACGGCGATACGGATGGCTGCGCCACCCTACCGCGAGCGACAACGCACCGCACGCGAGGGCGGCGACGAGCGCAGGCTCTTCGATGCGTGCCGGGACGGGAGCGAACGTCGAAGCACCATGCCCCAGCGCGATCAGGAACCACAGAACGACGGGAACCGGCCATACGAGGTGCGGCCAGGAAGGACGCATCGCGTCCTCGCTGCGGGGAGGTCTTTCGAGCGCGGCGAGGAGGGGGCCGCGCGCCTACGTCAGTTGCGTACGGGGAGTGTGTAGATCTCGGAGTAGATCTCGTGTCCGCTCGTGCCGGACGCCATGAAATAGATGCGCACCTGGCCCGCCTTGGATCGGAGCACCTCGGGGGGTACGAGCGCCGCGTAGGAGCGCGAGCCCTCTTCGAGGCGCGTCATCCGCTTCGGCTGGAACGTGCCGCCCGGGGGCGCCGCGTAGAGCCAGAGCGCGAGCGACGGGTCCCATTCGGACTCGGGAAGCGTGATCGTGAGCGGGAGCGGATTCGACCGGTCGACCGCGTCGGGCGCGTCGAACCGGAGCGGCTCGTCGGAGTGCTCGCCGAACTCCGCGGTGACGAACGCCTGTCCGCCCGATTTCACGTCGAGGATCGAAACCTGGGGCGGGAATCCGCGCCGCGCCACGCGCACGCTGTGCGTCCCCGGCCCCAGCGTGACCTTGCCCGGCGTCACGCCGCGCGGAACGCCGTCGATCCAGAAGGGGTCGCCGCGGCTCGGCTCGAATCCCGCGTCGCCGAGGATGGCGCTCTTCACCTCCACGGAGCCGTCCAGCGGCGTGGGACCGACGCTCCCGACGAGCTCCGCGCTCTTGTCCTTCAGAACATCGATCTCCTGCGCGCTCGTCGCGATGCCGGGGCCGCTGAACCGCACGAGGTGCCGTCCCACGACCACCTGGTCGAGCGAGAGCGGCGTCGTCCCCATGTAGACGCCGTCGAGATACACGTCGAGGACGCGATGGGCCTCCGACGAGCGGAACGCGACCGCGCCGTAGAGCGCGGGGTGCAGGGTCAGGCGCGCCGAGGCGGAAATTTCGACCGTGTCGCGCCACGCGCCGTACGGTCCCCAGTCGAGCTCCACCTTGTGAAGTCCCGCATCGAGCGAGACGCCGGTCAACGGGGTGCGTCCTTCCAGGGCCACACCGTCCACGTGCACGACGGCCCCGGGCGGATCGGAGAAGATGTCGGCGGTGCCGCTCACCGCTGCGGGCATCGGGATCGCCGAGGAGCGCCTCGACGAATCGCCCAGGATCCCGGGAAGGAGCGCACGGATCAAGACGGCGACCGCGATGATCGCGAGCGCCCCTCCGCCCCAGAGCGCGAGCGGCTCGTACCACGCGCGCTCCTCGCCGATCGGCGCGAGGATCGGCGTGCGGGGGCGGTCCGCGCCGCTCGCGTCGACCGACTCTGCAGGCACCTCTTCCCCGGTGGCTTCCGGACCGACGGCGTCCTCGGTCGCTTCGACTACGAATCCCGGGGCGCCGCTCGGCATGGCCGGAGCGCTGCCGGCGATTGCGGGGGCGATCGGATCGAGCACGCCCAGACCCGGGGCTTCCTCGACATCCTCGACGACCCCAAGGTCGTCGAGCGAAACCGGCGGAGCTTCCGCCGCGAAGCCCGCCACGTCCAATGTCCCGACCGGTTCGGGCTCCGCGACTCCGGCCACGGGGTCCTGGGTTTCCGACGCCTGCTCCGCCTCGGGACCGATCGTTTCGGACTCCTGGGGCTGAAGGACGCGCACGGCGACCCGGCCGCGGTCCGCCGCGCCGTCCGACGCCGCTCGCAGGAGCTGGATCGGGTCCTTCGCGGACGCGAGGTCCCGCGCGAGGAGCGCGATCTCCCCGTCCCGGAGGGGGCGGGTCGAGAGCACGTAGACGTCGCCCGGCTCGGGCTTCAGGGGAACGACCTCGATCCGGACCTGGGGCTCGGATCCCAGCGCCCCGCGCGGCGCCCTCGGCCCCGCATCGGGCTCCGCGCGGCCCAAGCGCGAGAGGAGGCCGCTCCGGTGCCGGAAACAGGGGCAATCCCCCGCGCTCACCGCCACCGCGTCCTCGCCGTGGAGAAGGAGAGCGAGAACGGCCACCCAGGGCCGATCTCCCTCGGGCCGGGCCATCAGCTCGGCATGGAGGGCGCGGAGCGCGCCGATGACGCGCTTCAGGGGCGTCTCCGCGGGGTCCACGGCGGCGCTCAGGGCCAGGGCGACCTTCTCCTTGACCCAGATGGTTGGATCGATGACGTCCGCCGGTCCCATGGCCCCACGGGCCACCAAAGCGAAGCCCCGATCGGAGTCGAGGTGCGCCAGAGCACCCTCCCGATCGGGGCTGCGCGCGACACCGGCGATCCGGAATCGCGATCCGAGCTGGGTTTGGATCACGGGCGCAGAATAGGAACCGACGGTGTACCTGTCAACAAGCCGATCGCAGGGAACCCTGGCATATGGCTTGCAGTGCCTTGGGTTAACGGACCGGGCATCGCGGGAACTGACGTCGGATAAGACGCCATTTCGCCACGAATCCCTTTTGGACTTGCGGAATGCACGGTCCAGGCTTTAGCCTCCGCGGGTCCGCATCAGGCAACGAACAGGAAGTTCTCTAAGTCCAGGGACCGGACGTCCTTCAGGCGTATCGCGCTCGGCCCTCCTGCATCGAAGACTGGACGGAGGCATTCGTTGATCCCTCGCAAGTCCTTGTACATCCTCCTGCTCCTCGGCGTGACCCTCCTCGTGCGCCCCACCAGCCCTGCGTGCGCGGCCGTCATGGGGCCGGACATGCCCGGGGCCGTGATGCTGGGACCGGATCCGGCTGGATCGGACCACTCCACGCCGGAGAAGGCCGAGCCGGAGGCCAATTCCGATCCGGTCGCTCCCATCCAGGCTTCGTTCGACAAGGCCAAGGATCTGGCTCAATCCGGCAAGAATGCGGACGCGGTGGCCCTGACCGAGAGTGCTCTCCAGGACATCGAGAAGCTCTCGAGCTCCTCGCGGGGCGACGTCGTCCTGCTCAAGGAAGCGCTCGAAGACCTGCGCGACAAGGCCAAGGACGCGGCCCAGGACGACGCCGACGACCTCGCCTCCAAGCTTCCGCCGTCCCTCGGCCCCGTCGAGATCGAGCGGAACGAGCGGGTCGACAAGTGGATCAACTACTACGCCGGTCGCGGCCGTGATCGCTTCCAGATCTGGCTCCAGCGTTCCGGCTCCTACATGGATCTCTTGACGCGCAATCTGCGGGCCGAGGGCGTGCCCGAGGAGCTCGCCAACCTCGTGTTCGTCGAGAGCGGGTTCAACATGCACGCGAAGTCGGTCGCGCGCGCGGTCGGTCCCTGGCAGTTCATCCGGGGCACGGCGCGCCTCTTCGGGCTCGAGATGACGGCCTACAAGGACGAGCGCCGCGATCCCGAGCTCGCGACGCGCGCGGCCGCCCGCTACCTGCGCCGCCTCTACACGATGTTCGACGGCTCCTGGCCGCTCGCGCTCGCAGCGTACAACGCCGGCGAGGGCACCGTGCAGCGCGCGATCAAGCGCCAGGGCACGCACGACTTCTGGTCGCTCAAGCTCCCGCGGGAGACGCAGGACTACGTTCCGAAATTCCTCGCCGCGATGGAGATCGCGTCCGATCCGGAGCGCTACGGCTTCGACCTGCCGGAGAACTCGCCGCTCAAGTACGACGAGGTGACGGTGCGCGGTCCGGTCGACATGAAGGAGCTGTCACGGGTCAGCACGGTCGAAGTCGACGAGCTCCAGAGGCTCAATCCCGTGTTCGTCCGCCACCGCATGCCGGCCGACAAGGACGGCACGACGCTACGCGTTCCGCACGGGATGGGTGACCAGGTGCAGCAGGCGCTCCAGAGCGACTACAAGCCGCGTCCCCTCACGAAGGCGGAGCTTCGGACCGCCGTGCGGGAGCACAAGAAGGACCTCCGTCCCGTGCGCCGCGGCCGGCATGGCCGTAGAGGTGTGCACGTGGTGCGGCGGGGCGAGACGCTGTCCTCGATCAGCGCCCGGTACCACGTGAGCTCGAGCCGCCTGCGCCAGCTGAACGGCCTCGCCAATGCCGGATCCATCCGGGCCGGCCAGCGCCTCCGCATTCAGTAGCGCATCTCGCGGCGCGGGCGCGCCGCGTTCCCTTCCCTAACGCTCCAGCACGTCCCCGCTCGCGAGTCCGTCGTGCGGAAAGTCTTCTTCCGCGAGATCGGCGGCGATTCGCACGTTCCGTCCGACGGTGATCCCCTCGGGCACCCGCGTCTCCTTGCCCACGAGAGTGATCCCCGCGCTCAAGTGCTCGGGACACGCTCGATTGGGCGTCGATGGTCCGGTCCCGATCGTCGCCGCGCGACCGACGTGCACGCGCTTGTCGAGGATCACGCGGTCGAGCACGGCATCCGGGCCGATCCAGGTCTCCCCCATCACGATCGAGTCGCGCACGACCGCCCCCTCCTCCACGACCGCTCCCGGGAACAACACGGAGCGTTCCACCGTGCCGTTCACGATCGTTCCATGCGTCACGATGGACGAGCGGACGTGCGCCCCGGGTCCGATGCGGGCCGGCGGATACTCGGTGGACGGCGTGAAGATGGGCCAGCGTGGATCCTCGAGCGGGAACGGGGGATCCTCGCTCACCAGATCCAGGTTGGCCTGGTAGAAGGAGTCGAGGGTCCCGATGTCCTGCCAGTAGCCGGGGACGAGGAAGGCGGCCACGCGTCCGCGCTCCACGAGGGCGGGAAGGATGTCCCGGCCGAAGTCGTGCGCCGAGTTCCGCTCGTCGTCCTTCACCAGCTCTTGAAGCAGTGCGGCCACGCGGAACACGTACACGCCCATCGAGATCCTTCCCGAGGGCGGATTCTTGGGCTTCTCGAGAAAGCCCGTGATCCATCCCGAGGCGTCGGTGCGCACGACGCCGAACTGGGACGCTTGCTCGATCGGAACCTCGGTGACGGCGACCGTGGCGTCGGCACCGCGCTCCAGGTGCGCCTCGATCATCGGGCGATAGTCCATGCGGTAGACGTGATCGCCCGAGAGCACGAGGATGTGCTCCGCTTGGCGATCCGCGACGCGGTGCCAGTTCTGCCAGACCGCGTCCGCGGTGCCGCGGTACCAGTCGTTCTCGGCCCACCCCTGGAAGGGCTGAAGGAGCTCGACCCCGCCTCGCTTTCGATCGAGATCCCAGGCGCGCCCGATCCCGATGTGGTCGCGCAGCGAGAGCGGGCGGTACTGGGTCAGGATGCCGACGTCGAAGATGCCCGAGTTCACGCAATTCGAGAGCGTGAAGTCGATGATGCGGTACTTGCCGCCGAAGGGAACGGCCGGCTTCGCGCGCTTCTCCGAGAGGAGGCAGAGCCGGCTCCCCACGCCGCCGGCCAGGATCATCGCGTACGGAACGCCGCTCATCGCGCGGCTCCTGCGGGTCGCGGGCGCACCGTCGAGCCGGAGGGCACCCCGTCGCGACCGTAGTCGCGCTCGCGCACGCCGATTTCGACGAGCGTGTTCCGCCCGACCTTGGCGCCGGTCGGCACCTCGGCCCCCTTCCCGATCACGCAGAGGCCGCCCCCCAGGTCGTGTGGATGCTCGCGGTGGCGCACCGGCTCGCCGACACCGACCTCCGCCCGCTCGCCGATCCGCACCTGCTTGTCGATGATGGCGCCATGGAGGCGCGCGCCGCGGAGGATGCGCGTGTCGTGCATCACGATCGAGTCCTCGACGATCGCCCCTGCGCCCACATGGACGCCCGGGAATAGGATCGAGCGTCGCACCGTGCCTTCGATGCGTGTGCCGTGCGCGATCATGCTGGAGGCCACATCCGCGTTCCGGCCCAGGAGCGACGGCGCGCGGTCCTCGCTCGGCGTGTAAATGAGCCAGTCGGGATCGTTGAGGTTGATGGGCGGAAGCGGACGCAGGAGATCCATGCTCGCCGCGTAGTAGGAATCGATCGTCGTCACGTCATGCCAGTAACCGTCGAACGGGTCAGCGTGCACGGGGAGTCCTTCCTCGATCATCGGCCGGATCACGTCCGCCACGAGATCGGGGCCGAGCGAGGGATCGGCGAGCCGCGCGAGGAGATCGCGCCCGCGGAAGAGGTAGATCGAGGCCGACACCTGCGTCCCCGGCCCTCCGTCGCGCCGCACCTCGACACCGCGCACGCGCCCCGTGCCATCCACGTCCACGATGCCGTAGCGCTCCGCCTCGTCATCCGGGCTCGGCGTCGTGACCACCGTCAGGACCGAGCCGCGCGCCTCATGGCGCGCGATCAGGGAGCCGTAGTCCATCTTGTAGATGAGGTCCCCCGAGACCACGAGAATGTGCCGCGCCTGCGCGTCCGCGATCACGTTCCGGTTCTGGACGAGCGCGTCGGCGGTGCCCCGGTACCAGTTGGTCGCGCGCTGCCGCACGTACGGCGGAAGGAGGCGGATCCCGCCGTCCCGGCGATCGAGATCCCAGGCCCGGCCGATTCCGATGTGCTCCTGGAGCGATAGAGGCGCGTACTGCGTGAGCACGCCGAGCCGGTACAGCCCCGAGTGGACGCAGTTCGAAAGGGTGAAGTCGATGATGCGGTACTTGCCGCCGAAGGGGAGCGCCGAGGCCGTGCGCATGCGCCCGAGCGCGTGGAGCCGCTCGCTTTTCCCCCCCGCGAGCACGAGGACGAGGATCGGCGGGACGACGGTCAGGCGACCTCCGGCGCGGAGCGCCTAGAAAGCGTAGGAAGCGGAGATGCGGTGGCTCGAGTCCAGATCCTGATGGTCCAGGTACGCGTAGTCGAGCCCGAATTTCTTGAAGCGGAAGCCGGTCCCTGCGGCGAAGTTCTTCCCTTCGAAGCCGGTCCGAAGCGCGAGCTTTCGCTCGAGCCAGTACTCGAGGCCGGGATGGAAGACGAACGTCACCGAGCCGAGGTTGGCCTGGCTCGAGAGCTGCTCGTCGGAGAAGCCCATGTCCACGTCGAACGCGGCCGTGATGATGTGTTTTCGGTTCGAGAAGGCCGTCGTCTTCGCGAAGCCGAGGCGCAGGGAGGGAGCGATGAACTCGTCCGTGCCGGTGTTCCAGAGGATCCGCGTGGTGGTCGCGTCGCTCAGCTTCGCTCCGGCCGACCAGCCGTGCGGGCCCAGGTAGAGCGCTCCGACGTCGAGGCCGAATCCGTTCGAGCGGAGGCTGTCTCCCAGCCACTGGTGCACGAGCTTCAGGTTTCCGCCGAGCGAGAACCCGCGGCTCACTTCGCGCGCGTAGCTGAAGAGGAGCGCGACGTCGTTGTCGCTGTCGAACACGAAACGGCTCTCGTCCACGACGAGGCGATCCTCGGGATAATCGAAGCGTCCGTTTCCGTTCACGTCGATGATCTCGAGCCCGCGCGTGTCGGGGATCTCGTCCACGCCGAGCCGGATGAGCGAGACCGCGAGCCCCTGCTTGGCCTTCCCCGGCGCGCCCAGGGGAGCGGAATAGGAGAGGTAGTCGTACTGCACGATGGATCCGAACTGCTCCGCATGCATGGCCTGGACTTCGTGCTTGTCCAGGGTGGCGAGCCCCGCCGGATTCCAGTAGGCGGCCGTCCCGTCGTCGGCGAGACCGGCGAAGGCGCTCCCCATGCCGAGGGCGCGCGCGCCCACCCCGACGCGGAGGAATTCGCCGGCGTAGCGGGTCGCATGGGCTGGGGCGGCGAGCAGCAGGAGCCCGGCCGACAGGGCCAGGAGGGCCGGAAGGCGCGTGCGGAGACTCGAGAGGGTCATGGCCGGATGATGGGACCCCTGGCCTGGGTGAGCAGCATCTCCTGGGCAACTACCCGCGGGCGCAGCCGCCGGTTCCGCCCGGCGGCCCGGCTCACGGCGCGGCGCTCCGACGGGTCCGCGCCGGCTCCGGCTCGCCGTTCGTGGTCGGGATGCGCCGGATGGTGCGCCAGAGCACGTACTGCTCGATCAGCTCCCGGTCTCCCTCGGCCAGGTCCGTGAAGTAGCAGGCCAGCTCGTACCGGGTCTGCTGTCGGGGCCCGGTCCGCTCCTCGCACCGCACGATCACGCCCTGAACCTGGAGCATCCGCTCGCGCCTGAGCCTCCGCCCGAACGGCGGCAGGAGGAGCGTCAGGGCCACTTTCGTGAGGGGCGACAGGAAGTGGCGGCTCCCGAACTGGATTCCGCTCGCGGAGAGGTTGATGGACTCGGTGGTGACGACCGACGCTTCGTCTGCTCCTGCGACCTGCATCGCGAGCTTGGCGGAGATGCGCGGCGATTGGCGGCGCTCGCGGGTCGGCTTCGTCATTGAGATCTCTCCTTGTGGGGCGTCGTTCCTTCGAGCCGGCCTAGCGGCGGCCCTTCGGACGACGGTGGACGGCGCGTTTCCCTTGCGCCCGCCGTTTCTGTCTCGGGCCGCCCCCCGCACGGGGGACGAGCCCCAATTCGACTTCACGCCGGTCGAGGTCGGCGCGACTGACCACGACCGTGATCGCGTCGCCCAGCCCGAAACGATGACGCGATCGCTTGGACCGGAACGAGAAACCGTGCTCCGCGAGGCTCAGCGACGGATCGCCGAGCGCCCGCTTCGGCAGGAACCCCTCGATGTTCCAGTCGGGGATCCTGACGAAGAGTCCGTTCGGAGTGAGCCCCACGATCATGCCCCGCGCTTCCTCGCCGAGCCGCTGGAGCGCGAACCGCACCGCCTTCCGCTTCTCGACGTCCCGCTCCGCGTCGTCGGCGGCGATCTCCGCCTCCGTGGCGCGCCCCGCGACCGACGCGTTGAGCCACTCCCCCGCGAACGCCCAGGGGTCGCCCCCCGCGCGCGGGTGTCCTTCGAGCAGGAACCGCTTCACGATCCGGTGATTCGCGAGATCGGGGTACCGGCGGATGGGGGAAGTGAAGTGCGCGTATCCCGCCATTCCCAGTCCGAAATGACCGACGTCGACCAGATCGTAGCGAGCTTTTTCCAGGGCACGCAGCAGGTACAAGTTGAGGAGCCGATCTTTCGGTGCGCGGCCGTGGCTGATCCAGCGCCGAAGCTGCCGCGCATCCGTGACGATCTGCGCCGGTCCCTGTTTGCCGAGATAACGTGCCGCCTCGAAGAAGGATCGCAGCTTATCATACCGAGGTCGCTCGTGAACCCGGTAAAGAAAGGGGAGCTCGCGCTCATGAGCGCGCTGCCCCACGATCTGGTTCGCGAGCAGCATGAACTCCTCGATCAGCCCGTGCGTCGGAAGCCGCGGCGTCTCGTCGAAGCGCACGGGGTCCCCCTGCGCGTCCAGCTCCGGCTTGATCTCCGGCAAGTCGAGCTCGAGGCCGCCCTTCTCGAAGCGCCGCTCGCGAAGCGCGTTCGCGATCCGGTCGAGCGTGCGGAGCGCAACCGCGGTCTCTCCCGATTCCTCGCGCAGGATCCGGTGCGCTTCGGGATAGCTGAGCGAGGCCGCGCTCCGGATCACGCCTTCGACGACGCGGGCGCCGACCAAGGCGCCGTTCTCCGCGATGTCCGCGAGCACCGACACCGTGAGCCGGTCGTCCCCCTGCGTCAGGCTGCAGAGCGTGGACGAGAGCGCCTCGGGGAGCATCGGATAGGTCGTATCCGCGAGATAGACGCTCGTCCCGCGCTCGCGCGCCTCCGTGTCGAGGGCCGTGCCCGGCCGGACGTAGTGCGTCACGTCGGCGATGTGGATGCCGACCGTGGTCACGCCTCCGTTCGTAGCCTCGATCGAGAGCGCGTCGTCGTGGTCCTTCGCGTCGGCCGGATCGATGGTGAGGACGCGACTCGCACGGAAGTCGGTGCGACCGCGAATCGCCTGCGCCACGGAGTCCTCGCGAAAGGCCGCCGCCTCGCGCTCGGCTTCGGGATCGAACTCGGTCCGGATCCCCTCCTCGAGCGCGACGATCCAGCTGTCTTCGCGCGGGTCGTCGTCCGCGAACACGGCCTCGACCGTTCCGACGAGCGGCTCGGGGGGCGTGGGCGTGAGGCGCACGAGGACGCGCGTGCGCGGCGGAATGCGCGCGCGGCCATGGAGCGTGAGCAGGATCTCGCGGGGATACTCGGGCCGCTCCGGAAGGAGGAGCGCGTTCCGTCCCCGCCCCTCGAAGCGGCCGAGAATCCCGTACTTCGTGCGCTCGAGGATCTCGAGCACCTCGTGCGCGTCCCCTTGCGGTCCGGAGTCGAGGTAGCCGACCCGCACACGATCGCCATGGAAGGCGCCTCCCATCGCGAAGGGCGGGATGAACAGATCCTCGCCGCCGTCCTCGAGACGGACGAACCCGTAGCCGAAGCGAGTGCGTTCGAGGCGCCCGACCTGCGTGCGCGCGTTCATGGGATCGGAGGGATCACGACTCGAGTGTCATGAGTAAAAGAGGGCCGGCCCGAACGTCCCCCAACAGGGGCCGTCGGGCCGGGGACCGGTCCGGGAGCGGCGCAGGAGAGCCGCGCGCAGCGCTCGATCAGCGGAGCTTCTTCTTGTGCCGATCGCGCCGGAGCCGCTTCTTCCGCTTGTGTGTAGCGATCTTCTTCCGCTTCCTCTTCTTTCCGCTTCCCATCGGTCTCCTTCGGCCGCCCGCAGGTCAACCGCCGCGGACCGCGCCCTTCAGCTCGTTCGACGCCTTGAAGACCGGCACCAGCTTCGCCGGCACCATCACTTCGGCGCCCGATCTCGGGTTCCGGGCCTTGCGGGCTTTGCGCTCCCGCACCTTGAAGGTCCCGAAGCCGCGGATCTCGATGTGCTTCCCTTCGCTCAACGCTCGCGAGATTGCGTTCAACAGCTGATCGACGATCGTGGCCGTCTCGCTCTTCGAAATCTTGGTCGAGGACGATATCTCGTCCACGAGATCGGCTTTCGTCATGTTCGTTCCTCCATCGGCTCGGGCCGCGTAACCGCCGAAGCCGCGCCAGAATCTAGCATCGGGCTCCGGGGCCGTCAATCAACGCAGGCGATACTCCAGACGGGGTCCCTTCGAAGACAACCCGGCGGCTTCGCCGACCTGGTTCATCTTCTCGTCGAGTAAATCCAAGAGACCAACCTTGTGACGCTCCTTGCGGACGATCGTAGGTTCTCCCCGGATCCCTCCCAGCTTGGCCGCCATATCGATCGCGTCGTCGAGATCGCCCAGCCGGTCCACGAACCCGTACTCGAGCGCCTGGTCTCCCGAGAAGATCCGTCCGTCGGCATAGGGCAGGATGTCCTCCCGCTCCATGCCCCGTCCGTCGACGATCGCATCCACGAACTGGTCGTACACGTTGCTCAGCACGTTCTGAAGGAGCTCCCGCTCGTCGGGCGTCATCGGACGCCACATGCTCCCGACGTCCTTGAACTTCCCCGTCTTGATGACCTCGAAGTGGAGGCCAACCTTGCGGAACAGCTCCTCGGTGTTCGGGAAGCTCATGATCACGCCGATCGAGCCCGTGAGCGTCCCCGGATTCGAGACGATGGAATCGGCCGCGCAAGCCACGTAGTACGCGCCCGACGCCGCCACGCCCGCAAAGGACGCGACCACGGGTTTCTTGTCGTCGTGCAGCTTCCGGAGCGCCTCGTAGATCTCCTGAGACGCCGCGACGCCGCCCCCCGGACTGTCGAGACGGACCACGACCGCCTTCACGCTGGCGTCTCGGTCGAGCCGCTCGATCTGATCCACGACGTCATCGGAATCGTCGATCTCGCCGAGGATTTCCACGAGTCCGACGCGTCCCCCCAATCCTCCCCAGGCGGGGCGGTCCCCGTTCAGCGCCATGTTGACCACCAGGAATGCGAGAGCAACGGTCGCCACCGTCCCGACCAGCAGAAGCGCACAGCCTAGGAGCCAGCGGTTCCGAGCCAAACACCCTCCCGATCCCTGGTTCAGCACTGAGGATAGACGGAATGAACCTACCAGACGGGGGGCGGGCTGTGAAAGGAGGAAGGCGCCGCGGCCTCGCCGCGGCGCCTTGGGGGGACCCGGGGGAAGTCGGGCCCTTGGATTACATGTTCCCCACGTGTGCCGTGCATCCGGTGCCGTTGGAACTGCGTCGTCTCGTCGAGGGGATCAGCTCAGGACCGGACGATTCTCGCGAGCACCGCAGGGAACAAGACTTGGTTTTCAGTTTTTTCGCTGCGCCCTACGCCATGTACCTACAGCAACCGCTGGACCACGACGCGGCGCGCTCGTGGAAAATCGAATCGCCTCGGTCGCGCCGATGGCCCGAATCGACCACCGCTAACTTATTTAATTACAAGCTATTAAATGGACACCTTGCGGAAGGGCGCGAATGGGCGCGGGGGTGTCGCGGCGGCACGCCTCGAGGAGGCTTCGAATGGGCCACGCGATGGCTGGATCGGGGTGGACGCCCCCAAGAGCGGGTGTGAAAACCCCCACTGCTAGGCGTCGATGAGCGAGGTTCCCGTCATCTCGGCGGACGGTTCGAGTCCCAGGAGCTCGATCAGCGTGGGGGCGACGTCGGCCAGGATGCCGGACCGGAGGGTGATGTGGTTGCCATGGCCGGCCGCCAGGATCGGGACCGGATTGAGGGTATGGGCCGTGTGGGGCCCCCCGGTCGCTTCGTCGATCATCTGCTCGGCGTTCCCATGGTCGGCGGTCACGAGCGCGATCCCTCCGCGTGACTCCAGCGCCTCGAGGACGCGGCCGAGGCAGCCGTCCACAGTCTCGACCGCGCGGATCGCGGCCTCCAGGACCCCCGTATGCCCCACCATGTCCGCGTTCGCGTAGTTGAGCACGAAAAAGCCGTAGGGCTCACCGGTGAGGCGGCGCACGACCTCGTCGGTCACCTCGCGCGCGCTCATCTCCGGCTTCAGATCGTAGGTGGCCACCTTGGGCGATGGAATGAGCGCGCGGTCCTCGCCCTGGAACGGCGTCTCCTCGCTGCCGTTGAAGAAATACGTGACGTGCGCGTACTTCTCCGTTTCGGCGATCCGGAGCTGGCGGATCCCGGCCCGGCTCACGACCTCGCCGATGGTGCCCTTGAGAGGGTCGTCGGTGAAGATCACCGGGAAGCGGAACGTCTCGTCGTATTCCGTCATGCAGACGTAGTGGATCGAGAGAGGCCCGCCCGGGCGCGGGAATCCGTCGAACGCGGGATCGGCGAGGGCGCGCGAGATCTGCCGCATGCGGTCGGGACGGAAGTTGAACGCGACGACCGTGTCGCCGCTTCGAATCGATCCGTCCGCGCCGCGCACGACGGTGGGATCCACGAACTCGTCCGACTCTCCGCGCCCATACGCCTCATCGAGCGCCGCCTCCGCAGAGTCTGCCGAGCGCCCGTCCCCCTTCACCATCGCGCGGTACGCCTTCTCGGTGCGCTCCCAGCGCTTGTCGCGATCCATCGCGTGATAGCGCCCCGAGATCGTCGCGATCCGTCCGTCCTTCACTTCGCGAAGCACGGCTTCGATCCCGCGGATCGATGCCGCCGCGGAGCGCGGAGCCGTGTCCCGGCCGTCCAGGAACGCCTGCACGCGGATCCGCGTCACGCCCCGCGCGCTCGCCTGGCGGATCATCGCGGCGAGATGCCGCTCGTGGCTGTGCACGCCGCCAGGCGAGAGGAGGCCGATCAGGTGGAGTGTTCCGGAGGCGCGCGCGCGGTCGAGCGAAGCGCCCCAGACCGGGTTCTTCTCCAGGGATCCGTCCCGCACCGCCTGATCGATTCGCGTGAGGTCCTGATACACGATGCGGCCCGCGCCCAGGTTCAGGTGCCCCACCTCCGAGTTTCCCATCTGTCCCACCGGAAGTCCCACAGCCTCGCCGCACGTCGTGAGCGTGGCGCTGGGCCGGGACGCGAGGAGCGCGTCCATGACAGGCGTGCGCGCGAGCGCCACCGCGTTGCCGTCCTTCTTCGGATTGATCCCCCAGCCGTCGAGCACGACGAGCCCGACGAGCCGCCCCTGGCTTCGACTCATGGGCGAAACGGTACCACAGCCCCGAAGGTCAACGGCGGGTCTCGCTCTTGGGATGCGGCGCGATGGACGGGTGCGGAACCGTGGCGCGGAGTCGGAGCGCCAGCGCGAGCGCGGCGGCGCTCATGACGAACGGGACCCAGACCGGGACGATCCACGCGATCGGCACGAGGAAGACGACGTCCACATCCGCGAGCGACTTGGGGAAGCCTGTGAGCCACCGGAGGAACGCGTAGTAGAGGATGTCCCAGAGGCCGAAGATCCAGAGCCCGGCCGCGAGCCGCGCGCGCGTCGTGCGTCCGGCCAGACCGGCCACGGCCGCGATCATCACGAGCGTCGCGATTTCCCGCACCTGCTCGAGCAGGAGCGGGCCCGCGGGCAAAGGAGCGAACGGTGGCGCCCAGCCTCCCGGATAGAAGAGCTGCTTCAGCGTGACCACGCAGGCGGCCTCGACGAGCGCCATGGCGGCAGCGTAGAGGCTGATCCAGATCCAGACCGAGCGTCGCGCGATCATGCCCTCAACGGCTCAGCAACGCGCCGCCCCTCGTGAGCATGATGCACTCATCGAGCGGTACGTCTTCCAGCACCGCATGGAGCCGCTTCGCAACCGCTTTCGCGAGCGTCTCACCAAGCGGGGCCGAGGACACGGAGCGCCCCAGGATCTCAGCGATCGACCGGGCGTGCTCGGCCAGGCGTTCCCGCTCCCCCGGACGGTCCCCCCGGAAGCGCGCGATGTCGCGGTGGCGAGGCGAGAGCGGCACCGAGGCGTGGCAGAGGGCCGCGCCGCGCGTGAAGCGCGACGCGATCCCGGCGACCTTGAACGCGCCCGATCGGAGCTCGCCGCTCGAGGCCCGGGCGAAGCACGGATCGGCGCCGGGCTTCGCGACCAAACCTCGCTCGACGACGCGCTCCGCCTTCACGCCGAACACGGCGACCGCATCGGCAAGAGCCTCGGCGACGAGATTCGCGAACCCGCGGGGGCCGAGCCTCCACGGCCCCGGCAGGCTCGCGGCGAGCGCGAACGTGAGCTCGCCGTCATGCAGCACGGCGTCGCCGCCGGTCGGACGCCGCACCACGTCGAGCCCGGACGCCTGGATCGCGGCCAGATCCCAGCCGTCGGGAAACGCCTCGGCGCGTCCGAGGCTGATGGCGGGAGGATTCCAGTCGTACGTGCGGAAGACCGCGCGGTCTGGGCCGCGCGAGACCCATTCCAGGAGCACGGCGTCGATCCTCATCTGGACCGAGCCCGTGTCTTTCACTTGCGGGAGGCGAAGGAGCCGAAGCATGCCGCTCCCCTCGGGCTCAGAACCGGAGGGCGCCCAACCAGTCGTCGAGCAGGAACATCACGCGGCCGATCAGGAGCGAGACGCGCGCCATCACCGTGTAGCCGTACGACGCGCCGAAGCTGACCATGAGGAAATAGATCCCGAGCCGTGCCGTCCCTCCCAGGGCGCCTTTGTGCTCCTTCGAGAAGAAGAAGAAGATCAGCGTGCTCACCAGACCCACGACGAGGAGGATGTTCCCGATGCTCGTGCCGATGCTCCCTGGCACCCAGAGCGGCAGGATCGTGCCGTGGATTTGCTCCACGAAGTCCCCCTGGCCGAACCCGGTGATGCGGAGCGCGGGATAGACGCCGAGCACGAACGCGATGGGCCACCGCGAGAGCCAGTCTCCGCGCGGGAAGAAGCGCGAGAAGAGCATGATCCCCAGGATGAGCGGGATGACGAGGAGCCAGTGATAGTCCTTCGCGAACGAGCCGAACATCGGCTGGAACAGGTTCGGATACACCGAGGAGATCATCGTGAGCACCACGTAGTAACCGGCCGAAACGCCGACGAAGAGGTGCTCGCAGAACTTGTAGACCGGGTTGTCCCGGTACAGGAAGCTGAAGATGCCGAGTGTGAGGAGCGCCGCGATCCAGATGCCGATGTCGTGGCTCGGGTGGAGGCTCACCGCCCGTTCCCCTTCTTCGACCCGGCGAAGGCCAGGTTGCCGAGCACGATCATGAAGGCGATGAAGACGTGCGCGAGCGACTGGGCATCCATGCCCCGCGTCGCGAGCGCGGGCGCGCCCACGAGGACCTCGTATTCCGCCGCTCCCGCCATGCCGCCGAGGAGACCGTGGAGCTGCCCGGCCTGGAGGTACGGGTAGTACTCCGGCGCGCTGACCGCGGTCACCCCCGCGACCATCGGCACGTGGTACCGGGACACCACCTGCTGCACCCATTCCTTCGTCCCGGGATAGCCGGCGCTCACGTTCACGATGAGCCGGATCTGCTGGAAGTTCTGGATCCCCTTCATGACCGGGATCAATTTCACGGAAACGCCGCGGTTATCGACGGGGAACGTGTTGGGAATGCTCTGTCCCATCTGCGACATCACGAGCTCGTTCCCGACCTTGTAGCCCAGGTTCACGTAATCGACGCCCTCCTGCTTGTGGTACTCCCCTCCCGCGATGCGCAGCACCTGGTCGGTGAGCGGCGGTCCTGCGGGATAGAGCGCGAGCGCGATGATCTTCATGTTCCGCCGCATGAGCTGGCGCGCGGCGGCCAGATGCATCGGATAGTTCTCGGCGGCGGTGCCCGGGTCGTAATCCCCCGAGAGGAGCACCACCGATCCCTCGGGCATCTTCTCGATCGCGTCGTAGAAGCCGCGGGAGCGGTTGCTCGGCTGGACCGGAGCGATGTGGAAGTTGAAGAGGAGCGGCACGATCACGAGCAGTCCAACCGCGAGGAAGATCCACCGCCGATCGAGCCGCTGCAGGGAGGTCAGGTTCATGAATCCCCTCCGCCGTACGTCTTCTCGAGGCCCAGGATCACGCGGATACCGGTGGCCATGACGCCCAGCGCGGCCCCGATGAGGATGCCTCGCTTCGCCGCGTTCTGCGGGATCTCCATGAGCCAGTCCGCCGCGGCCGGAATGGCCGGGTGGATCGCGGCACCGAGCGGCACGCGTCCGAGCATCAGGATGAAGGCCGCGATCGCGAGGAGGAGCGCCTCGACCGACCGGATGCGGAACGCCCGGAACGCCGCGGACGCGATGAAAAAGGCGAGGAGCGAGAACATGGTCGCGGTCATCGGCGAGTAGAAGGTCCGGTAGATCCACTGAAAGCGCGAGTCCACGTCCGTGTAGTGGTTCCCCTCCGAGAAGCCGATCGCCATGGTGACGAGGAGGCCCGCCAGGAGGACGATCTTGAACGGCCAGTCGCGCTCTTTCCGGCTGACCTGCCGGAGGTTGATCCGGAGGAGGTTCGCCACGCCCAGCACGTAGGTGAACCCGACCACCACGATCGCCCAGTTCTGGAGGCCCTCGTAAGCGCCGCGGACCATCGGGTGCGGGACGAACCAGGCGATCAGCATGAACATGCCCGCCACCAACGTGATGAGGATCGGGATCTCGCGTTTCACCGAGGCGTCCTCATTGGGTGGCGAAGAAGTCGCCGAGCCAGGTCTGGCCGAAGGTGGCCAGGATCGAGCCCAGCACGATGACGGCGATCATGAGGATCTTCACGGAGTCCGTGGCCTTCAGGCTTCCCAGGAGCCGCGCGTCATTCGAGAGGAGAGCGCTCGCGGCGAAGTATTCCTCGCCGATCAGCGTGTAGTCGCACGCCACGACGAAGAACGGCATCTGGTGGACGTTCGCGGTGCCGGCGATCTGGATGGCGCCCACGGCGTGCCCCGTCTCCGCGAGGAGGAGCGATTCCGCGAAGAAGGCTCCGAGGAGGAGATTCGCCGCCGGCCGCTCGCGCAGCATCATGCCGTTGACCGCGGCCACGTAGGCGAACTGCTCCGAGGTGACGTAACGGACCTGGTCGCTCTTGTAGGCGTCCGCGCGCCCCACGTCGGCATAGGCCGACTTCACGACCTCTTCGGCCACCGTATAGACGCCCGGAGAGTTCGTGGGAACGTTGAGCGCCGTCTCGTACTTGGCGGCGATGCGCGCGACACGCCCCAGGAGGATCATGCTCGCGATCGTCTGGATGTCGTCGATCTCCTGCACACCGGGCACGTAGAGCACGCCCTTCCCCATCTCGGTCGCGCGTCCGACCGCTTCCTCGATGGCGGCGAGGCCCGGGATCTTGCGGAAGATCCAGCGCACGCCGCTCTCGGACTTGCGGATGTACCAGAAGAGGAGCACGAAGAAGATCCCCGCGACCACGAGGACGTTGAATTTGCTCCAGTCGAAGAAATTCACCGACGAGCGCGCCGGGCCCGAGATCTCGGAATCGAGCGAGGGATCGGCGGGCGAGGCCACGAGCTGGTACTCGTAAGCGGTGCCGTTCTGCGCCGTGTCGTCCGAGTAGTGGGAATCGGTTCCGGCCACCGTCGCGACCGGCGCGAACGAGCCCCCCTGCTCGCGGCGGACGAGGATCCAGGAGGTCGGATGCCGGTCTGGAAGTGTCCAGGAGACGTCGACGCTGCCGCCCCCGTCGTTGGGGGTGTCGCCGACCTTGAGCGGGAATGCCGAAGCCGAAGGGGCCAGGATCGAGAGGGTGGCGAGGAGGAACGCGGCTACCGCGAGCCGATGGAGTCGGCCGCCGGGAGCTCCGAGATTGGTCCGCGCGTCGCGGAAGTTTGTCAGGGAGTGGCTCCCGTATGGGTACGAAGCGCTCCAAGCCTGCTGCGATCGAAACTCAGCACGTGGTGCGTTTCCTCCCAGGTACCGACCGGCAAAACCGCAACAACCGTAGACTCCGGCGCCGCTCCTGTCAAGGAGCTAGGACTCGATCATCTCCACGTTGGCGCGCGGAAGGAGCGTCTTCGAGCCGTTCCCGAAGTCCACCTCGAGCACGCGCACCTTGGCCTCGGTCTCGAGGGCCATGAGCTCGGGCGGCAGCGCGACGACCTTCCCCAGGCGCCCGAAGAAGGGTTCCCGGATGACGCGGATCACGCTCCCCAGCTCGAGGCCGGCGTGCCCCGCTCCGTCCTGGTCGGCTCCGGCGGCGATCTCCTGCGGCACGACGATCTCCGGGCGGAGCACGCCGGCGCGGATCTGGGTCGCACCGCTCACCGACGCCTTCTTCCCCTCGCACTGCTTCAGGAGCTCGAACGTGCGTCCCGCCATCGGAATCTCGCCGAATCCTTCCGTGACGACGAGCGTGATTCCCTTTTCCTCGGATCCCGTGATCGCGACGCCCAGGTCGTATCCCAGGAACTCGCGGAGGTCGTGATCGTCGAATCCGCCCACCACGACCGCGCGCGCGCCCTTCTGGATCGCGACGCGGAGCACCTTGGTGCTCACGTGCGAGCCGCCCACGAGGACCTTCCCCCGCACGTCCTCGCCGATCTTGGCCTCGGTGAGGACCTCGCCCGGACCGTCCACGCAGACGTGGAGCGTCCCGACGGTCTCACCGCCGACGCCGAAGATCCCCTGGATGAAGCTGCCGCGCATCTCCACGGTCACGCCCTGGCCCGCGTGCACTTCGACCACGGTGCCGTCGACGTATGCGTCCACCTCGACGGGGATCGGAGGCTCGCGCAGGATGGCCTGCCCGGTCACCGTCGAGATGCTCTCGAGCGTGGAATCGACGGTCGCCGCGCACTTCGACTTGAAAAGACCGAAGAAGGACTTGCTCTCGGCGAAGGCCTCCCCCTTCTTCAGGGCCGAGCCGATCGGCTTGACGAGACAGTCCGGAACGTCCTCCGGAAGCACGCCGAGGATGTTCGCCGCGTTCACCGTCTGCACGTTCCCAGGCAGCTCCGTGCGCGCGACGACCGTCTCCGCCTCGACCTTCTGCCCCACCTTCACGAGCACGTCCCCCGCGAGCGGCAGCTTCCGCTCCCGGCGGAGGACGGTGAAGCGGGCGACCTTGAGACCGGGCGTGTAGGAGTGAGCCATGGGTCAGACCCTCGCCAGGACCGGGTAGATGTCGAGGGCCTCGTTCCACTCGGCCAGCTTGGTGATTCTCTGGGTTCGATCCTGCGGGAGCACGAAGGGTTGGCGGCCGCGGCAGTCGAGGATCACGCCGACGACCCCGCCGCGGAGCGTCACCTCGCGCTCCCTCCCCTTGCCCGCGCCGACATCGAGGCCGCGGTCGGGGCGGAGCATCGCCTTCACCGTCTGGCCGTCCGGAACCTCGACCAGCCTCAGGTACCCGAAGGGCACCGAGACCTCCTCCTTCCGCCCGTCCTGGAACTCGAGCGACGCCTTGAGCGCCGTCACGCCGTCCTTGCACGGGCCGACCGGAGCGACGCTCGCGCCGAGACGGATCAGGCAGTCCTTCTCGAACACCTGCTTCGCCGCCTCCGGGTGCACCGTCGAGAGGACGCCGAGCTGCGGCATCATGAAGATCGAGTCGACCGCGAGCTCGGTGACGTGCTCGGGGAGGAACGCGTCCAGCATCATGAGCGCCGACTGCGCGCGCCGCGGCGCGTGCGAGAGGACGCCGCCGCTCCCGACGAGGAGATCGAGATGGTCGAGCCGCACGAGCGAGGCGCCGCTCCCCGTCTGCTCGAACGTGTCGGAGATGGTCCGCTCCTGCTGCACCCCCTTCAGTCCCACGGCGAGCATCTTGTGCTGCTCGAACGCGAGCCGGAGCGCCTCGCGCGCGATGGCCTGCTCGATCACGAGCTCTTCCAGCGTCTGCGGAATCGTGGTCGGGCGGATCATCTTGTTCTTGATCCGGTTCCTCAGATCGGGCTCGCTGATCTCGAACGGCACCCACCGGAGGATGTTCGGGAGCCCGGCCTCGGCGAGCACGTTCGAGACGCTGTAGGACATCCCGAGGTTCGCGCTCACGGTGCGGTTGAAGATCCCCTGGAAGACCGAGAAGACGTCCGTGGTGGCACCGCCGATGTCGACGCCGATGACGTTGATCTTCTCGTCCCGCGCGATCGTCTCCATGATGAGCCCGACCGCCCCCGGCGTCGGCATGATCGGCACAGGCGACCAGGTCATCAGCTTCTTGTACCCGGGCGCGTGCGCCATCACGTGCTCCATGAACAGATCGTGGATCTTGTCCCGGGCGGGGGTCAGGTTCTCGCGCTCGAGAACGGGGCGCAGGTTGTCGGTGATCACGAGCGCGGTCTTCGAGGCAAGCCGCTCCTCGACGATCCCACGCGCGTCCTTGTTCCCCGCGTAGATGACCGGGAGCTCGTAGCCCGCGCCCAGCCGCGCCTTGGGATCGGCCGCGGCGAGGAGCTCGGCCATCTCGGCGACGTGGGAGGTCGTCCCGCCATCGATGCCCCCCGAGAGGAGGATCATGTCCGGGCGGAGCTGGCGGATCCGCTTGATCTTCTCGTGCGGGAGCCGCCCGTCGTTGCTCGCGATCACGTCCATCACGATCGCGCCGGCGCCGAGCGCGGCGCGCTGCGCGCTCTCGCCCGTCATGCTCTTGACGACGCCGGAGACCATCATCTGGAGCCCGCCGCCGGCGCTCGAGGTCGAGATGTAGAGATCGACCCCCTCGTTCCCCTTCTGGGGCGAGAGGATCTTCTCGCCGTCGAGGAGCTTCCGCCCCGCGAGCTCCTCCACCTCCATGATCGCGTTCAGCACGCCGCGCGTGACGTCCTCGAACGGTGCTTCCACCGTTGTGGGCGCCTCGCCGCGCACGATGAGGCGATACTCGGCGCCGCGGCGTTCGATCAGGATCGCCTTGGTGGTCGTGCTGCCGCAGTCGGTCGCGAGGATCGACTGGATCTCGTCGGGCTTGGGAAGGCTCACGAAGATTCCTTTCGGTTCCGCGCCTGGTCGCGCTCCGCGCGCCGGCGCGCCTTGGCCGCCCGCTCCTCGTCGCGAACCGCTTCGTCGCGCTGCTCGATCTTCACGAGGAGCGCTTCCAGCGTGTCGCGCCGCTCCACGAGGGCGGCGAATCGCTCGTAATCCGGGACCGTGAAGAAGGCCCGGACCATCGGTTCGAAAAAGTAGAGCGCCTGGCTGCTCACGAACGAGAGCGGCTTGACGCTCTCGAGCGTGAGAATGGCCGGCACCGTCATCCGGAGCGCGACCACGCGCTCCGCCACACGGTCGAGCAGCGCCTCGTCTTCCGGCGACCGCGCGTCAGGCGGTGCGGGACTTGAGGCGCGCTTCCACGAACGCCACCACTTGATCGCGGTTCCCTCCAAAGAGGAGCCGGACGCCGCGATACGCTTCGAGCCAGCTCCGCTTCTCGAATGGGCTCAGGAAGACGCCCGTCTGGTCCACTGTCATGCGCCGCATCTCCGTCCACGGGCGGACTCGCGCCACGCCCAGGGACCGCACCTCCACCGCGTCGTCGGTCAGCCGGTACGTCGTCGGCAAGAGAAACGACGAGAGCGAGACGAGGATGAAGAGCGGCGTCGCCACGCCCAGCACCCGATCCTGGGTCCCGTGCGCGACGAGCACGCCGAGGACGACCGCGGAGGCCGCGAGCACGGCCGCCGCGAGCGGCCGCTGGCGCGCGGGCCACGCGGTCCAGGTGAGCGCGCCCCTCGGCGCATCGGCCGGGCGGCGCTCCCGATCAGATTCCGGCACCCTCGGCCTCGAGATCCTGCCAGGAGAGGATCAGCTTCCTCGCCGCGCGCCCCTCGTCCAGGCGGCGCACCGGCGTCTTGGTGGGCGCCTGGCGCACGCGGTCCGGATCCTCCGTGCTCTCCCGGTCGATCTGGAGCATCGCGTCCGCAAAGGCGTCGAGGCTCGCTTTGGTCTCGGTCTCGGTGGGCTCGATCATGAGCGCCTCCTCGACGATGAGCGGGAAGTAGATCGTAGGAGCGTGCATGCCGAAATCGAGGAGTCTCTTGGCGATGTCGAGCGCCTTCACCCCGCGCGCCTTCTGGCGCGACGCCGAGAGCACGAACTCGTGCGTGCAGGGCCCGTCGTGGGACGGCGCGTATGCGTCCTTGAGCCTCGCCTTGAGATAGTTCGCGTTCAGGATCGCCTCGCGGCTCGCCTCCGCGATGCCCGACGCTCCGAGCGAGCGCATGTAGCAGAGCGCCCGCACCAGGATCCCAAAGTTGCCGTAATACGAGTGCACCCGCCCGATCGATTTCGGGCGGTCGTAGATCCAGCGGTACCGGTCCCCGTCCTGCTCCACCACGGGCAGCGGGAGATACGGCTCGAGGTCCTCCCGTACGCAGAGCACGCCGCCGCCGGGGCCTCCGCCGCCGTGCGGCGTCGAGAACGTCTTGTGGAGATTGATGTGCGCGAAGTCGAAGCCCATCGCTCCAGGGCTCGCGAGACCCATCATCGCGTTCAGGTTGGCGCCGTCCAGGTAGAGGAGCGCGCCGGCGTCGTGGATGAGCTTCGCGATCGTTCCGACCTGCCGCTCGAAGATCCCGAGCGTGTTCGGATTGGTCAGCATCATCGCGGCGGTCTTCGGCGAGATCGCGCGTTTCAACGCATCGAGGTCCACGCATCCGTCGGGACCCGACGGGATCTGGACCACGCGATAGCCGACCTGGTGCACCGTCGACGGGTTCGTGCCGTGCGCCGAGTCGGGCACGATCACTTCCTCGCGCGGGTCGCCGTGATCGCGATGGTACGCGCGCGCCATGAGCACCGCGGTCAGCTCGCACTGCGCCCCAGCGGCAGGCTGCGTGGTCACTCCCGGCATCCCCATCACCACGCGAAGCCATTCGTGGAGCTCCGCGACGACCGCGAGCGCACCCTGCGCCAGATCGTCCGGCTGCAGCGGATGGATCGCCGCGAAGCCTGGGATGCGCGCCATCTCGTCGTTCAGCTTCGGGTTGTACTTCATGGTGCAGGACCCGAGCGGGTAGATGGCCTTGTCGATGTGGTGGTTCAAGGTCGAGAGGTTCACGAAGTGGCGCATCGCGACCGGCTCGGAGATCTCGGGGAGCGCGGCCCGGTCCTTCCGGACGCGGTCGGCCGGCAGGAGGCGATCGACGCCGCGAGCCGGCACGTCGAGCGGCATGAGCCGCGGTCCGCGATGTCCGCGGACCGAGAGCTCGCTCAGGGTCAGCTCGGACACGCTGCCTCCTCCTTCGGGCTCTTGGCGTGGGACTTGGCCCACGAGGCGAGCGCCTCGACGTAGCGGTCGAGGTCTTCCTTGCTCCGCTTCTCGGTTACAGCTACGAGAAGGTCGTTCGGGCGTGACCGATCGAATTTCGCGAGCGGGATGCCCGCGAGGATCTTCCGGTCCACCGCCCAGCGCGTGAACGACTCCGCCGGCGCGGGGAGACGAATCACGAACTCCCGGAAGAAGGGCGCGTCGCCGTGCGCGAGCGTGATGCCCGGGATCTCGCGGACGCGATCGGCGAGATAGTGTGCGCGCTCCAGGCACTGCGTCGCCACGTCCTTGAGCCCCTCCGCGCCCAGGAGCGCGAGGTAGACCGTGTTCGCGAGGGCCATGAGACCCTGGTTCGTGCAGATGTTCGAAGTCGCGCGCTCGCGCCGGATGTGCTGCTCGCGGGTCTGGAGGGTGAGCACGTAGCCGCGCTTCCCGTCGAGATCCACGGTCACGCCGGCGAGACGCCCCGGAAGCCGCCTGACCTGCGCCTTCCGAATGGCGAAGAAGCCGACCAGAGGACCGCCATAGGTCATGGGAACGCCGAGCGGCTGCCCCTCCCCGAAGACCACGTCCGCGCCGTCGTGTCCCGGCGGACGCAACACGGCGAGCGCGACGGGATCCGCTCCCGCGAGCGAATAGGCACCGATGTCGTGCGCTGCCTTGGTGAGCGCGGCGCCATCCTCGACGACCCCCTCGAAATTGGGCTGCGACCAGATCACGGCCGCCAGCTCGGTCCCGGCTTTGGCGATCGGTCCGACGGGCGTGCGCCCGTTCTCGAGCGCGATCTCCTCGAGATGGAATCCGCCTGCCGACGCATAGGTGCGGAGCACCTCGCGCGTGTGCGGGTGGACGCCGGCCGAGCAGAGCATGCGCTTCCTGCCGGTGGCGCCGGCCGCGAAGTGCGCGGCCTCCACCGCCGCCGTCGCGCCGTCGTAGAGCGACGCGTTGGCGACCTCCATGCCGGTCAGCTCCCGGATCATGGACTGGTACTCGAAAATCACCTGGAGCGTGCCCTGCGCGACCTCGGGCTGGTACGGCGTGTAGGCCGTCGCGTACTCGGAACGGGACACGATCGAGCGGAGCGCGGCCGGGATGAAGTGATCGTAGATGCCGCCGCCGAGGAAGCAGGTGTAGCGGCCGGCGTCGGCGTTCCGCTCGCCCCACTGCTCGAATCGGCGCGCGATCTCGTATTCCGCGAGCGGCGCGGGCAGTGGAAGCGGGCCCTGGACGCGGAACTCAGCGGGAATGGAGGCCCAGAGATCCTCGTCCCGGGGGACGCCGATCCGCTCCAGCATGGCGCGGCGCTCGGCGTCGCTCCGTCCGACGAAGCTCACGCGTGCGCCCCCAGGGTCTTCTCGTAATCCTCGGCCGAGAGGAGTGCGTTCACTTCGTCGGCCGACTCGAGGCGGATGCGCACCATCCACCCGTCCTTGTAGGGCGAGCGGTTCACGAGCGCAGGATCGTCCTTGAGCGCGCCGTTCACCGCCACGATCTCCCCGGTGACCGGAGCGAAGAGATCGCTCACCGTCTTCACCGCGTCGATCGTGCCGAACGGCTTCATGTACGTCACCTTGGAACCCGGGGCTGGGAGCTCGACGAAGATCACGTCCCCCAGCTCCCCCTGCGCGTAGTCGGTCACCCCGACCACGGCCTCACCCCCCTCGACGCGGATCCACTCGTGCTCCTTCGTGTAGCGCAGCTCGCGCGGCACGTTCATCAGGGCCTCCTCGGTTTCGGCGATCGAACGGATCCGTGTTGATACATCGGACGCGCGGTGACCTTGGCCGGTACGGCGTGGCCGCGCGTGACCACGTCGACGGTCTGGCCGGGGGCCGAGACCTCGCGCGCGAGGTAGGCCATCGCGACCGGGCGTCCGATCGAGAGGCCCATAGAGCCGCTCGTGACCTTGCCGACGGACGTCCCGTCCTTGTCCACCTCTGCGCCGGCGCGCGCGATCCTGTCTCCATCGAGAACCAGTCCCTGGAGCCGTCGCGACACGCCCAGCTCCTTGGACCGGCGGAGCGATTCCGCCCCGATGAACTCGGACTTGTCGAAGCGGACGGTCCACGCGAGCCCCGCCTCGAGCGGATTCGTGGTCTCGTCGATGTCGTTCCCGTAGAGGCAGTAGCCCATCTCGAGCCGCAGCGTGTCGCGCGCGCCGAGCCCGATCGGGCGGATTCCCTCGGGGCTTCCCGCTTCGAAGACGCGATCCCAGAGCGCGAGCGCGCGCGGCGTGCGGACGTAGATCTCGAACCCGTCCTCGCCGGTATAGCCGGTGCGCGAGACGAGCGTCCACTCGTCGCCGGTTCCGAACTCGAAGCCTTGGTAGAAGCCGAGCGCGCGAACGCGCTCGCCGTAGAGGCGCGCGACCACGTCCTCGGACTTGGGGCCCTGTACGGCGAGCTGCGCCGTCTCGGCGTTCTCGTCGTGCACCGTCACGTCGGCCGGGCAGTGCTCCTGGACCCAGGCCAGATCCTTCTCGAAGTTCGCGGCGTTCACGACGAGGAGCCGGTCGTCGCCGAGTCCGTAGACGAGGAGGTCGTCGATGATCCCGCCGCTCTCGAGGCACATCGGCGTGTAGACCACCTTGCCTTCCGGGAGCTGCCCCGCCTCGTTCGTGACGAGCCGGTTCGCGAAAGCGATGGCGCCGCCGCCGGTCAGCCGGATCTCGCCCATGTGGGAGACGTCGAAGACCCCGACCCCGGTGCGGACGGCCCGGTGCTCGGCCATGATCCCTTCGTACTGGATCGGCATCTCGTGCCCGGCAAAGGGGACCATCTTGGCCCCGAGGGCCACGTGGCGGGGGTAGAACGGAGTGCGCGTGAGCGCGGAGGCCGTTTCGAGCATCCTCTTTCCTTAGGGATAGATACGGCGTCGATCGAAGAGGGGCAACCTTAGCACATCCCCCGAGGATTTCAAACGGCGGCCTCGGCCTGGGCGGCCCCCCGGCCGGCCGCTTCGAGCGCGGGGCGCAGCGCCTCTCCAGTGTAGCTCCCCGGAGCCCGCGCCACCGTCTCCGGCGTGCCTTCGGCCACGATTCGACCGCCCGCTTCGCCCCCCTCGGGGCCGAGGTCGAGGATCCAGTCGGCCCGCTTGATCACGTCGAGGTTGTGCTCGATCACGACGACCGTGTTCCCCCGCTCCACCAAGCGGTCCAGCACGTCGAGGAGGAATCGCACGTCTTCGAAATGAAGCCCGGTCGTCGGCTCGTCGAGGATGTAGAGCGTGCGCCCGGTCTCGACGCGCGAGAGCTCGGTCGCGAGCTTCACGCGCTGCGCCTCGCCCCCCGAGAGGGTCGTCGCCGACTGGCCCAGGTGGATGTAGCCGAGCCCCACCCCCGCGAGCGTCTCGAGCTTCCGGCGAATGGGCGGGATCGGTCCGAGGAGCTCGAGCGCGTCGTCCACGGTCATCTCGAGCACGTCCGCGATCGACTTCCCCTTGTACGTGACCTCGAGCGTCTCCCGGTTGTACCGCTTCCCGCGGCAGACGTCGCAGACGACGTACACGTCGGGCAGGAAGTGCATCTCGATCTTCACCAGGCCGTCGCCCGCGCACGCCTCGCACCGCCCACCTTTCACATTGAAGCTGAAGCGCCCCGGCTGGTAGCCGCGGACCTTGGCTTCGGGGACCTGCGCGAAGAGATCGCGGATCAGCCCGAACACCCCGGTGTACGTCGCCGGGTTGGACCGCGGCGTCCGCCCGATCGGCGACTGGTCGATGTCGATCACCTTGTCGATCGCGTCGCTCCCCGTGATCCGCTCGTGCGCTCCCGGTTGATCGAGCGCCCCGTGGAGCTTTCGCGCGAGCGCGCGGTGCAGGATGTCGTTCACCAGCGTGCTCTTCCCGGATCCCGACACGCCCGACACGCAGACGAGGGTCCCGAGCGGGAAGCGCGCCCGGATGTTCTTGAGATTGTTGTGCCGGGCTCCGACGACTTCGACCCAGGCGCCGTTCCCGGGGCGGCGCATCTCGGGGACGCGGATCTCCCGCGCGCCGGAGAGGTACTGCCCGGTGAGCGACTGGGGCGCCGCCTCGATCGCGGGGAGCGGCCCCTCGGCCACGAGATATCCGCCGCGCCGGCCCGCCCCCGGTCCCAGATCCACGATGTGATCCGCCGCCTCCATCGTCTCCCGGTCGTGCTCGACGACGAGCACGGAGTTGCCCAGGTTTCGGAGCGTGAGCAGCGTGTCGAGGAGCTTCCGGTTGTCCCGCGGGTGGAGCCCGATGCTCGGCTCGTCGAGGATGTAGAGGACGCCGGTGAGCCGCGATCCGATCTGCGTGGCGAGCCGGATCCGCTGCGCCTCGCCTCCCGAGAGCGTGGACGCGGCCCGGTCGAGCGTGAGGTATCCGACGCCGACGTTGAGCAGGAACTCGAGCCGAGCCCGGAGCTCCTTCACGATGGGTCCCGCGATCGACGCCTCGCGCGGGCCGAGCGTGAGCCGCTCGAGCGCGGCGAGCGCCCCTTCGACGGAGCGACCGACCCATGTCGCGATCGAATCCCCGCCGACCTCGACCGCCAGGGATTCCGGCCGTAGTCTCGCGCCGCCGCAGGCCGGACACGGCTTCTTCGCCATCGATCCTTCGATCTCGCGGCGGAGGGAGTCGGACTTGGTCGCCTTGTACCGCCGCAGCATCTCCGGGATCACGCCGCTGAACTTGCCGTGGTGCTTCCAGACCTTCCCGCTCCGGAGCTTGAACTTGTAGTCCAGCTTCTCGTCCCCGAGCCCGTACAGGATCGTCCTCTGCGCCACGGCCGGGAGCTTCCCGAACGGCGTGTCGAAGGAGACGTCGAGGTGCTTCGCGATCGCCGCGAGGATTCCCTTCGTCCAGGTCCCCTCGGGATCGCCCCAGAACGCCACCGCCCCCTCGCGGAGCGACTTCGTGCGGTCCGGCACCACGCGGTCGGGATCGATCTCGAGGGTCGTCCCGAGCCCGTCGCAGCTCTTGCACGCGCCGTAGGGGCTGTTGAACGAGAAGGACCGCGGCTGGAGCGGCTCGTAGGAGATCCCGCAAGATGGACAGACCGCGCTCGCCGACAGGGTTTCCTCCTCGCCCTCGGCTCCCAGCACGAGCGCCATTCCGTCCGCGAGACGGGTCGCGGTCTCGAGCGACTCGTGGAGGCGGCTCCGCCGCTCCGCGTCGGCGACGAGCCGGTCGACCACGATCTCGATGGTGTGCTTCTTCTTCTTGTCGAGCGCGATCTCGTCCTCCAGCTCGACGAACGCGCCGTCGATCCGGGCCCGGACGAATCCGAGCTTCCGCCACTGCGCCATTTCCTTCCGGTACTCGCCCTTCCGCCCCTGGATGACCGGGGCGAGGATCTGGAGCCGCTGCCCCTGCCGGGTGGCGAGGAGGTGATCGACCATCTCCTGGACGGTCTGGCTCCGGATCGGACGGCCGCAATTGACGCAGTGCTGGACGCCGATCCGGGCGAAGAAGAGGCGCAGATAGTCGTAGATCTCGGTGACCGTGGCGACGGTCGACCGGGGATTGCTCCCCGCCGTCCGCTGCTCGATCGAGATGGCCGGCGAGAGCCCCTCGATCTGGTCCACGTCCGGCTTCTCCATCTGCCCGAGGAACTGGCGGGCATAGGCGGAGAGGGACTCTACGTAGCGGCGCTGGCCCTCGGCGTAGAGGGTGTCGAAGGCGAGGGAGGACTTGCCGGAGCCCGAGACGCCGGTCAGGACGACGAGGGCGTTCCGAGGGATGTCGAGGTTCAGGTTCTTGAGGTTGTGCTCGCGCGCGCCGCGAACTCGGATCTCATCCATGGGAGCCATGAATCTTAGCACACGCGCGCGGCGGAACCGCCGCGCGGATCACTCGTATCGGAGCGAGTCCACCGGGTCGAGGCGCGCCGCCTTCACCGCCGGGTACATCCCGAAGAAGAGCCCGATGGCGGTGGCCGATCCGAAGGCGAGGAGGATCCCCCAGATGGGCACGCCGAACGAGAAATGGGCGAGGAGGTTCACCAGCTTCCCGACGCCGAGTCCGGCCAGAACGCCGATGACCCCGCCGGCGCCCGTCAGGGTCATCGCCTCGACCAGGAACTGCCAGAGGATGTCCCGCTCCCGCGCGCCGAGCGCTTTCCGCACGCCGATCTCGCGCGTCCGCTCGGTCACGGAGACGAGCATGATGTTCATCACGCCGATCCCGCCCACCATGAGCCCGATCGAGGAGATCACGACCATCACGAGGTAGAAGGCGCCCGTGATCTGGCCATAGAGATCGACCAGCGACTTGTCGGTGAAGACGGCGAAGTTGTCCCCCTGGTCGTACCGGACATGGCGCTGCCGGCGGAGCACGTCGGAGATCTGCTCCCGCGCCACGTCGATCATCTCCGGCGAGACCGGCTTCGCATTCAGCACCATCTTGAGGTTGGGGCCAAAGTCCTTCTCGAGCGTCGTGTGGGGAACGAGGACGAGCTCATCCATGCTCAGCCCCAGGAAATGCCCCCGCGGCTCCGCGACACCGACCACCATGAAGGGCTGCGTGCCGATCGCGATCGTCCTTCCCACCGGATTCACGTGCGGGAAGAGGGTCTCGACGTGGTCCACACCCAGGATGCAGACGGAGGAGCGGTGCTCCACTTCCGCCTCGGTGAACGCCCGCCCGTTGTCGACCGCGTAGTTGTTGGTCACCATGTAGTCGGGCGACGTCCCGATCACGATGGTCGGACGGGTCTGGGTCTCGCCACTCCGGAGTCGGAGCTCCGTGAAGTTGAGCGGCGCCACGGCGAGCACCGCCGGAGCGTTGCGGCGGATGGCATCCGCGTCCTCCGGTTTGAACCACTTCCGGCGCCTCAAGCTGTCGGGCATCTCCCCCACCCACGCGCCCGGAGCGAACGGGCGAATGTAGAGGACGTCCGTCCCGAGCGAGGCGAGCTGGGCCTTCATGCTCTGGTTCAACCCTTCGATGATCGAGATCATCGCCATGATCGCCGTGATCCCGATGATCACGCCGAGCACCGTGAGGAACGAGCGCAGCTTGTTCTCGCGGAGCGAGTCGAACGCGATCCCGACCCCCTCCCGGACGTCGATGGCCATCGCTACTCCTGCCTCAGCGCGACGATCGGATCGAGCCGGGCCGCGCGCGTGGCGGGATAGACGCCGAAGAAGAGGCCGACCGCCGAGGCCACGGTCAGGCTGATCGCGACCGACCAGGGCTGGATCGTGGCCGGGAGAGGCGTGATCGTCCGGATCAGGAGCGCGATCGCCACTCCCGCGAGGACTCCGAGCAAGCCGCCGAAGAACGCGAGCACGACCGCCTCGCTCAGGAACTGGGACACGAGATCCGACCGCTTCGCCCCGACCGCCTTCCGGATGCCGATCTCGCGGGTCCGCTCGGTCACGGCCACGAGCATGATGTTCATGATCACGATCCCGCCCACCACGAGCGAGATCGCCACCAAGCCGATCGTGCCCGCGAAGATGCCGCCGGTGAGGGTCTGGTAGAGGGCCATGTACGTCTCCGCCGTCGAGAACGCGAAGTCGTCGGGGGCGCCGAGCGGAACGTGCCGCGCGGCGCGAAGCACGACGCGCGCCTCGTCCTCGAGCCGATCCAGCGTCACGCCGGACGCGGCGCCGACGATGATCGTGAGGGACCGGTGGGCGCCGTACATCTTCTCGAACTGGCCGAGCGGGATGACCACGAGGTTGTCCTGGCTCTGGCCGAGCACGTTCCCGCGCGCGACGAGCGTTCCCACCACGAGGAGCTCGTACCCGGACACCTTGATCGATTGCCCGACCGGATCGATGCGCGGGAAGAGGGTCTCCGCCACCTCGGAGCCGATCACGCAGACCGGACGGCGCCTCTGGAAATCGGTGTCCTCGAGCTCGCGCCCCTGGTCGGTCTCGTACTTCCCCACCGCCGGATAGCCCTCGGTCGTCCCGAGGATGCGGATGTTCTTGAGCTCGGTGCCGCGATAGCGGATCGCCTTGTTCGCCTCCGCCTGCGCCACCACGTGGGAGGCGAGCTGCATCCGCGAAGCGAGGACGTCCGCCTCGTACGACGTGAGGTCGCGGCGCTTGGCCGCTTCGCGGTAGGCCTCGTCATCCGTGATGAGGCCGAACTTGTCGATGTAGACGACGTTCAGCCCCTGGTCGAGGATCCGCTCGGAGACGTACTTGTTCACGCCGTCGATGATCGACACGACCGCGATCACCGACATGACCGCGACGACGTTCCCGATGACGGTGAGGACCGTCCGGAGCTTGTGGGCGCGGAGGGCCCGGACGGCGATGCGGAGGTTCTCGCCGAGCGCGGCCCAGGCTTCGCGCCGGGACCGCCCGATGGGGGTCACGCGCCGGGTGTCGCGCCCGCTTTGGCCACGGGCTTGTCGCTCTCGATCTTCCCGTCGCGCAGCCGGACGATGCGGTGCGCTCGCACGGCGACGTCCTCCTCGTGCGTGACCAGGACGACCGTGTTCCCCTTGGCGTTGATCTCGTCCAGCAAGGCGAGGATCTCGAGCCCGGTGCGCGAGTCGAGGTTCCCGGTGGGCTCGTCAGCGAGCACGAGCGACGGGTTGTTCACGAGCGCCCGCGCGATCGCGACGCGCTGCCTCTGGCCGCCCGAGAGCTCGTTCGGCCGGTGATGCGTGCGGTCTCCGAGACCGACCATCGCGAGCATCGCCTTCGCGCGCTCGCGGCGCTCGGTCGCCGGCGTTCCCGAGTAGATGAGCGGCAGCTCCACGTTGTGGAGCGCATCCGCGCGCGGCAGCAGGTTGAAGGTCTGGAACACGAAGCCGATCTCCTGATTCCGGATCCGCGCGAGCTCGTCATCGTCGCGCTCGCGGATCTCGGTTCCCCGGAGCTTGTACGATCCGCTCGTCGGGGTGTCGAGGCAGCCGACGATGTTCATGAGGGTCGACTTGCCCGACCCCGACGGACCCATGACCGCCACGTACTCGCCCGCCAGGATCCGCAGGCTGACGCCGTCCAGCGCGTTCACCTCGGTCGTGCCCATCTCGTAGACCTTGCGGACGTCGGCGATGTCGATCAGGACACCGTTCGTGCTCACTGCGACTCCTTTCCCTTCGCCTTCTTCGGCTCTTCGATCTTCACGCGCTGGCCGGGCTTGAGCGAGCGCAGCGTCTTGTGCGGCCCGATCACGACCTTCTCGCCGGGCTTGATCTCGCCATTCACCTCGAAATCCGTGTCGCTCGCGATTCCGGTCTTCACGCGGCGGAATTCCGCCTTGCCGTTCACGATCACGAAGACCCCGCGGATCTCCTCCTGCTTCGGACGCTCGCCCGAGGGCGTGGTCTTCTCCGGCGTCTGCGCCTGGGCGCCCCCCCGCTTCTTCTTCCCCGTTTCGGGAGGCTTCAGATCGTCCGGAGTGCGGATCACGACCGACTGGATCGGCACCGCGAGCACGCTGTCCCGGCGCGCGGTCCGGATCTCGACGTCCGCGGTCATGCCGGGACGCAAGATCGGCGGCGGGTTGTCGATCGTGACGTCCACCTTGAAATTGGTCTCCTGCTCCTGCGTCTCCGCTCCCGAGATCAGGGGTGAGTTGGCGATCTGCGTGACGTGCCCGACGAGGGACGTATCGGGGAGCGCGTCCACCTTGACCGTCGCCTCCTGCCCGATCCGCACCGTGGCCACGTCCGTCTCGTCGACGTCCGCCTCCACTTTCATCCGGCTCAGGTCCGCCACCGTGAGGAGTACCGTGCCGGGATTGTTCATGGTCCCGATCACCGCGATCTCGCCCCGCTCGATCGTGAGCTGGGTCACGGTCCCGTCGATGGGGGACACGAAGCGCGTCTTCCGGAGATTGTCGTGCGCCATCTGGAGCGTCGACTGGAGTCGCCGGACCTCCTCACGCCCCGCATCGACCCGCGCCCGGTCGGTGCTCGCCTGCGTCCGAGCCTGATCGAGCTCCTCGGCCGAAACGAGATTCTGGCTCGAGAGAGCTTCCTTCCGCTTCAGGACCGACTCCGACTGGGCCAGGGACGCCTCCGCCAGCCGCAGATTGGAACGCGCCGCCGCGATCGCGGCCGTCGCCTCGCCCACCTGTGCCCGGTACTGCGCGTCATCGATCTGGAGGAGGAACTGCCCCTTCCGCACGGAATCCCCCTCGTGGATCGGCAGGTTTCGGACCTCGCCCGGCACGTTGGCGCTCAGCTTCACCTGCGCCTCGGGCTGGACACGCCCTGGAGCACGCACCGTCGCGGTGACCGTGCCTTTCCGCACGTCCCCCGCTTGCACGGCCATCGTGCCCCCCGCCGAGCGTTTCAGGTTCGCAAGGACGATCACGAGGAGGAGGACCACTCCCGCGACGATCAGGATGATCCGCGTCCGGCCCTTCATGAATGGGTCTCCGGGGTTGTCATCGGCGCTAGTACTGCTTCACGCCGGTGGTGAACTCGAGGTTCGCCTCCGCGATCCGCGCGTCCGCCACGGCCTCGATCAGCCGCGCGCGCGCGTTGGCCAGGTTCACCTCGGCGGTGAGGAGGTCGAGGTACGTGCCCGCACCCAGATCGTAGCGCCCTTTCGAGAACTTGTAGTCCTCCTCCGCGGAGGCGAGCCCCTCGCGCTCGACGTCGATCCGCTGAACCGCCTCGCGCAGCGTGAGCCAGGCTTCCTGCACCTGGGCGGCCACGTCCACCTCGCGCTGCCGGCGCTGCGATTCCGCCTCGAGGAGCGCCCCCTTCGCGGAGCGGATGTCCCCTTCCGTCTGGAGGCCGGTGAAGATCGGAAGCGAGAGTCGCACCTGGCCCTGCCACTCGGTTGCGTAATGCTGCGTGTCCACGCTCGACGGTGCGCCCGCGATGGCCACGTCGATGTCCTCGATCGTCTGATCGTCCCTGGCCCGAGACACACCGACCGAGCCGGAAACGACCGGGAGTCGCTGGGTCTGCGCCCCGAACACGCCCGAATGGGCCGCCCGCTCCACGGCCCGCGCGCTTTCCATGAGCGGGCGCGTGGTCACCGCCTGGCGGATCGCGTCGGATGAGTCGGGCAGCACCACCTGCAGGTCGAGCGCGGCTTCCGGCACGATGCGCTGGGTGGGGTCGACTCCAACGATCTGCGCGAGGCGCGCCGACTGCACGAGCACCTGATTGTCCGCGCGGATCCGGTCGACCTGGGTGTTGGCGCGGCGCGCACGGGCCTTCAGGAGATCGCCCCGCGCCACCGTGCCCACCTGGAGGAGCGCCTGCGCCCGGCTCTCCTCGTCGCGCGCGAGCTGCTCCGTCTGCGCGGCCACCTGGGCCAGTCGGATCGCCTTGAGCAGGTTGAAGTACTGCTGCTTCACGCGGAAGACGACATCGTTTCTCGCCTCCTGCTCGTCCAGCTCCGATCCCCGGCGCAGGTGGTCCAGCCGCTTCTTCTGGCCGATGGCCGGTCCGCTCAGGATGTTGGACGTCAGATCCGCGCGGATCGCCCCCGTCTTGATATTGGTCGCGAGCCCCGTGGCGAAAACGCTGCTGTCCGGGTTGGCCCCCGTCGGGGTCGGGATGGTCACGCCGACGAACGAGGACGTCTTGTCGGGCTTGATGTAGGTGTACGAAGCCCCCGTTGTGAGCGACGGGATGATGCCGCTCCAGGCGGAGAGGGCCGAGCCGCTGGCCTGACGGCGTCTCGCCTCGGCAGCGCGCACGTCGGCGTTGTTGTTGAGTGCGGTCTGGATGGCCTGGGCCAGGCTCCACCGCTCCCCCGGAACCGTGATCGGAGCGACGAGCAGGCTTTCGACGGGCGTGGAGGGAGTGAAGCGCACCGTATCGCCGACCGCAGGGGGGGGCGACGCGGGCGGAGGCTGCGCGGCCGGGGTCGCGGGCCGTAGGAGCACGGCCGCGAGAACGAGCATCAGCGTCCAACTGTGCTTCCGGTTCATCCCATTCTCCTGGGTACGGTTCGAGACAATGCGGGCGAGCCTTGGACCCTATACATACGTCGGCTGGAAGACGTTGGTTTCACGATGGTTCTGGTCAGCGCATCGCCGACAGGATGAGACCGATGAGAAACATGGGAAGGACGGCGATGAGCCCGAACGTGAACTTCTTCCGGGCGTAGACCGAGATGCCGATGGCGACGACGGCCGTGCTCCAGAGGATGAAGGGATCGGTCGCCGCGTCCAGCATCCGGCCGAAGGGGCCGATGTCGTCCCCGAGCAGGTTTCCCAATCCCAGCCGGATGTCGAGCGTTCCCTTGTTCCACGCGATCCCGGTCCGGATCGCCTGATCCAGAAGTCCGATGGCGGCGCCGTGCGCTTGCGCGGAGAGGTAGTGCCGGTAGGTGATCCCGCCCCCCATCATGAGGTTCCCCATGAAGAAGGCGACGCCCGATCCGAGGAGGATGATGAACGCCATCGTCACGAGGCCTCCGACGCCGACGATCAGCGGGGCCGCGGGCGACTCGAAGAAGGTTCGCATGTGCTCGACCTGCTCCGGCGGCGCCCCCTTCGCTTCCGCCTTGGCGACCGCGTCGTTCGCGACGGCTCCGGATTGGAGCACGAGCATGGAGAAGGCGACCTGCGCCGCGACGACCAGAGCGAGCGGCAGCCAGTAGCGCGGATGGGGCCTCATCGACTCGAACGTCTCACGAGGCCGGACGAAGACGCCGGCGACGGCCCCGAGCGGGGACGGTTCCGGCAGTTCGGATGGGGCGGTCGCCACCTCGGTCATGTCACTCCTCCGTCGTCCAGGACGCGGTTGGGATGGAACGGGAACGGGATCGCCATGGGGCGCGGCAGCGCTTGAGGTGTCCCGGCTCGAGCTCGGATGGATCCATCGCGTCCATGGCCGCGCGGATCAGCCGTTCGGCGTTCGCGCGCGCCACCCAGGCGCGTTGGATAGGTTCACGCTCACTGTGGTTGACGTGGAGCAGGCGTGCAGATGGACGGCGTGCGTCGGAGGAGATGACATCCTTGTGGCCACGGCTCGACGCGAGCGCGCGCCGGGGCCGCCAGGACGACTGCGGGGACAATCTCCACGAAACGCCGGAACCCATTCGCAATACGCAGCTTGGACGAACGCGACATGAAGCGGTCAGCCTAGGCCCCACGTCGCGGACTGTCAAGCGGCGAGCGGCGGGCGCTCGGGGCCCCGGCGAGGAGCCAGGTGACGCCCTGAGTCACGACTTCAGAGACGGAACGCGAACGGCACCTCGATCCACACGGCGACCGGCTGGCGGCCCGCCCTCGCGGGGTAGAACGTCCAGCGGTAGAGCATTTCCTCGGCGCTCTCCGACAAGCCCGGGATGCCGCGGATCACGGTGACCCGGCGGACGCGTCCGTCCACGCCGACGAGCGCATGGAGCACCACGCGTCCCTGGATGCCGTTCTCGCGCGCCCACTCGGGATAGGCGGGATCGGGGCGGAAGATCGGCACGGGGGGCTCGTCAAAGACGACGAATCGGTCCTCGGGCGGATCGGTATCCACGATCGCCGGGAGGTCGCCCGAACCTTCTCCTTCGGACGACGACGTCTGCGTGCCGGTCCCGGCTCCACCGTCGGGCTGGATACCGACCGCCGGCTCCACCTTCGGCTGCTCCGTCACCGGATCCGCCAAATCGGCCGGCACGATGATTCCGTCTCGCGGCTGCATTCCTGGAAGCGTGTGCACGACCGGAGGCGGAATCAGCCGCTTCCCCATCGGCGGCACGACGTGGACCTGTCCGCTCACGAGGACCACCGTGTCCTCCCCGCGCTGCGCCTGAATCCAGAGAATGCACGCGAGCGCGCTCAGGTGGATCAGGGCTGAGATGGCCAGTGCTCGGCTGACGTACCGGCGGGACGTACCACGGGCAGGTTCCGGACCACCGAACGGATTCCAGCGGGGGGAAGGGATGGTCATCGCGTTCATGCGCGTTGACCCTTTCGAGCCCGGCTCCGTCCCGCCGGGAGGCGGGGCGTTCACGAGAGGGGGGCCCGAACGACGACGGCGACCCTGGAGGGGGGTCGCCGTCACTGGCTTCAATCTAACGGAATCGAGCGCGCGCTAGAAGTGGAAATCCATCGGGACTTCCACCCAGACCGCGATCGGCTTGTTGTTGCTCAGCGCAGGCTTGAACACCCACTTCTTGACCGCATCGACCGCCGCGGCGTCGAGACCCGTGACGCCCTTGATGACCTTCACGTTCTTCACGCGGCCGTCCTTGCCGACGAGAACGTGGAGCGTGACCTTGCCGGTGATGCCGGCGTCGCGCGCGAATTCCGGATACGCGGGCGGCGGCGCCGTGACCGGCACCGGCTCATCCTCGTAGTAGACGAACTCCCCTTCGCTCGGAAGGTCGTCGCCCGAAGCGATGACGAGGGAGTCCTTCCCGGAGCCGCTGCCCATGCCCACCGGGGCCAGGCTCGCCGCGATCTCCTGCTGCGTCATGATGGTCTGCTCGGGGGCCATGGCGTCCGGAACCGGGACCGGCGTACCGATCGTCGGTTTCACGATCTCCGTGTTGACCGGGATCACAGGCGGCGGCGGCGCGTCCGTGAGAGGCGGCGGCGGCGGCAGGGTCTGCATCTTGATGACGCGCCCCGTGTACGCCGCTTCGTCGGGCGGATGGTAGAGCTGGGATGCCATGTAAAGGCCGATGAGTCCGAGATGGATGCACGCCGAGACGATGAGCGCCTTGCGCAGCATCCGCTGGGAGTTCGCCTTGAGATCGGCGGCTCCGATTGGAACCCGATCGAGCGTACTCGTCGGATCGAAAGCGGTGGTGGCGGTGGCGCTCACAGCGTCTCCACCTCCTTCTTCTCCTCCGGCGTGAGCGGCGCGAGCGAGAACCGATTCAGCTCGGCGAACTGCAGCTGGTCGATGATGTTGACCATGTACTTGTACTTCGTCAGCCGGTCGATCTTCACGAGCACGACCAGCTTCGGATTCTTCTTACCTTCCGCCGCGAAGATCGACTCGAGCTTGTCGAACGCGGCCTCCTGGGGCGGATTCTTGCCCAGGAACCAGAACGTCCGCACGCCGCGGGTCGTGTCCGCCGGCGCGATGACGCGCAGCGTGAGCACGTTCGACTCGGCGATCTCCACCTTCGCGTTCGGATCCGGCGGGAGATTGATCTCGAGCGCCTGCGGCTTCCGGAACACCGTCGTGCACATGAAGAAGATGAGGAGCAGGAACGCGACGTCCACCATCGGCGTCATGTCGATCTTCACGCCGATGCGCTTGGGGGCGCGCTTCCGCATCCCTCCTTTTTTCTTTTTTACACCAGCTTCTGGGGTGTCTACCGCACCCATGTCACTCGACTCCTTTGAGGGATGCGCCTATCCGCGCATTGCGGACTTCTTGCTGGCCACCAGCTCGGTGACGAGGCTGAACGTGATCGTATTGGTCTTCTGCATCACTGCCATCACGTCTTCCATCATGCCGTACTGGGAATCCTTATCGGCCTTGATGGCGACGCGCAGCCGAGGATTCTTGCGCCGCTGGGTGAGCACGAGCTGCTCCAGGTTCGGAAGGTCCGTTTCCTCCTGCGGGTTCTTTCCGACCTGCCAGAAGAGACGGCTGTCCTTGGAGATGCCCAGAACGAGGACGTCCGACTCCGGGACCTTCAGGTTGGAGTGGCTGTCCGGGAGCACGATCGGAACCTTCTGCGGCGGGTCGAACTGCGACGTGGACATGAAGAAAATCAGGAGCAGGAAGGCCACGTCGACCATGGGCGTCATGTCGATCTTGACGCCGATCCGCTTCATCTTCTTTGCGGCCATATTACTTCGTCGCTTCCTTCAGCGAGATGACCTCGACGACCTCGAGGGTCGCCTCGTCCATCATGTAGTTGAAGTTGTCGATCATCGTCACGAAGACGTTGTAGAGGACGATCGAGAAGATGGCCACGAAGAGGCCGCCGGCGGTATTGATGAGCGCCTCGGAGATACCGACGGCGAGCTTCACCGCGTCCACCGAGCCCGTGTGCCCGAGAGCCGCGAAGGACCGGATCATCCCGATCACCGTCCCGAGAAGGCCGACCATCGTCGCGATCGAGGCGATCGTCGCGAGCGCGATCAGGTTCCGCTCGAGCAGAGGCACCTCGAGCATGTTCGCCTCTTCCATCGCCTTTTGCACCTCATCGACCTTGGACTTGCGGTCGATCTGCGCGGAGCGGACGACCTGGTAGCGGTCGAGTCCGGCGCGGAGGACGTTCGCGAGCGAGCCACGCTGCTTGGAGCAGAGATCCGCGGCGCCCTCGATGTCGTTGGCATCGATCTTCTTCCGGACGGCGCGCATGAACGCGGGGATCGAGTCCTTGCCGCGCGCGCGGGAAATCGTGAAGAGGCGCTCGAAGACCAGCGTCACGGACATGATCGAAAGCATGATGAGGCCCGCAACCAGCGGACCGCCCGACTTGATGTACTCGGGCAGGAACATGTAGACGACGATGGCGATGGTGAGGGCCGCGACGGCCACAATGGTGATGAACAAACCTTGTCTCACTGCGACTTCCTCCTGGTTCGAACCGTGCGTTCCGCTCGTTCGAGCGTTGCGATGGGGTGACCCTCTCCGGTCCGGCCCCGGAGCGTGGATCGTGGCTGGCCGCCTAGGATACGCCAGGGGCCCGGAACCGGCAACTGCTGTTACTTGAAGCTGGCCAGCGCTTGAGCCTCCGTATCGTAGACGTCGAACACCAAGGACAGCTTGGTGACCACGAAGATGTTCTGGATCTTCTTGTCCACCGCGCAGAGCTTCATCTGCGCGTCCCGCTTGGCGTAGCTCGAGTGCCCGGCGATCAGGACGCCCAGCGACACCGAGTTCAGGAACGTGGTCTGGCCCAGATTCACGAGGAGCTTCCGGTTCCCCGCCTCGCCCAGCTCCTTGATCTTGCTCTGCAGCTCGTCCGTCTCCTTCCCACCCAGGAGCATCCCCTTCGGCGTGAGAATCGTCACGTCACTCGAGGTACGGACATCCAAGCTCATCATGCCTCCCCGTTGCGCGGCGGACGCCGCCTCTAACTACTGCTTCTTCGGGGCGGACCCGGCCGCTTTGGCCGCCGCCTTGCGCTCTTCGTATTGCCGGATGAGCTCGAGCCCCCGCGACGCCTCGCGGCTGTTCGGATCGATCTCGATGGCTTTGTTGTACTCGATCTTCGCTGCCGAGAGATTGCTGCACTTCACGTTCGCCTGCGCGAGCCAGATGTGCCCCTGCACGTGCTGGTCGTCGACGTCGGTCGCTTTCTTCAGATAGTCCATGGCTTCGGTGCACTGGTCCATGAGCAGGAGCGCTAAGCCGGCGCCGCGAAGCGCGTCCGCGTTCTTGGGATCGAGCGTCGCCGCGTCCTTAAACGTCTGGAGGGCCACCGGCAGCGAATCGGGCTCCATCTGGAGCATCGTCTGCCCGATCCACACCATGGTCCGCGACTCCGGCTTCACCGCGAGGGCGCGGCGAAGGTAGTAGATCGCCTCCGGCCGCTGCTGGAGCTGGAGCTTGGCCAGTCCGATGTTCAGGAGCGCCGGAAGGAAGACCGAGTCCGCCGCCAGGGCCTTCTCGAAGTACGGGACGGACGACGCGAAGTCCTGCTTCGCGAAGAAGAGAAAGCCGAGGTTGAAGTACGCGTTCATCCGGTACGTCGAGTCCTGGGCGGCCGCGCGGTTCAGGTGGAGCACCGCATTCGCGGAGTCCCCCAGCTGCGCGTACAGGGAGCCGATCCGGTTCTCCTCTTCCGCCGTGAGCGAGTCGGCGGCGTTCGCGTAGCGGTCGCAGTAGTACACCGCGCTGTCGCGGCCGGCCTCCCCCTGCTCGGAGTAGAGCTTGCAGAGCGAGCCGAGGACCGAGGGGACGTCCGGCTTCATCTCGTTCGCCGTCGACAGCGCGCCGACGGCCCCGACCTTGTCGTTCGGATCGCGCGAGCTGGCGAGCGCCTGGCCCAGCTCCAGATATCCCTGGTAGTCGTCGGGCTTGAGCCCCGTGTACACCTGGAACTGGTCCGCGGCGTCCTTGTACCGCTTGCCGCGGTAGTAGAGACGGCCCGCTTCCAGGTAGGCGGGGGCATAGGTCGAGTCCTGCTGGGTCGCGTCGATGAACGCCTTGAGCCCGGAATTGAACTCGTTCATCCCGACCAGCGCCATTCCGTAGCGGTAGTGCGTCTCGGGATTCTTGGGATCCAGCTGGATCGCCTGCGCGTACTCGGGGGCCGCGAGCACCGGGATCTTCTTCCGATCGTAGAAGCCTCCGAAGTCGAGGCGCACCCGCAGGTTGTTCGGGTCCGTCTCGCGCGCCCGGATGAAGAGCTCCTCGGCCTGCTTCAGCTCCCCCTTGCCCTCGAGCGCGAGCGCGGTCCCCGCGAGGAAGAGCGCGCGCCCCTGCTTGAGGAGCGTCCCCTTCCTCATGATGCGCTCGGCGTCCTCGAACTTCTTGTCCTCGAGATAGGCGGTTCCGAGCGCGTAGAGCGCCGGGGCGTCCTTGGGGTCCTGCTTCACCGCCGCGTCGAGCTTGGCGGTGCCTTCCTCTTTCTTTCCCTGCTTGCGGAGGAGCTTCCCGTATCCCGTCAGCGCCTCCGCGTACTTCGGATTGATGCGAAGCGCGGCCTGGTATTCCACCGCCGCGCTGTCCGGCTCGCCCATGCGCTCGAGTGCGGAGGCGATGTAGTAGTGCGGCTTGAAGCCGCTCGGATCCAGCCGCTGGGCGCGGCTGAAGAGTTCGAGAGCCTCGGCGGTCTTCCCTTCGCGAAGGAGCGACACACCCTGCTTGATCATGTCGCCGGACGTGAGGGCAAAGGAGAGGGACGCGACTCCGGCCAGGGCCAGGAACGCGAGCGGAACGGCGATGCGGGTCACGAGCTTCACTCGGCCTCCTCTGCGGTACGAACGATCCGGATGGGGACGGTGGCCGGGGCGTAGCCATGGCGCGCGACGATCTGCTGGCCGTCGATTCCGGAGACGAAATTGATGAAGTTGCCGGCCGTCTCGGCCGGTTGGGCCGGCGTCGCGATCGAGATCGCGCGCAGGAGCGGATAGCGTTTCGTGAGCAGGGTCTCACGGTCCAGGGCGACGTAGGGCAGCCCCAGCGCCTGCGAGACGCGGAGCAGCTTGACCCTGGCGCCCGCCGCTTCCGCGACCGGCCGCGACACGCACGCGATCGCGTTCCGGCGCGTCGCCACGACGGCGACCACCTCTTCCTCGGACGGCGGGGCGTAGATGGTCGGGGCGTAGGGACGGTCGTTGAGAAGGGTCTGCCCGATGTAGCCGTAGATGCCGAGCCGGGGACCGGAGGTGAGCACGATGAGATCGCCGCCGGCCTTCCAGCCGAGCGGTCCCCACGCTTCGATCTCTCCCGCGTAGATCGAGCCCAGCTCCGTCTTCGAGATCTGCTCGACGGGCGATGCGGGATTCACGATCACCGCGACGGCGTCCCATGCGATGGGGAACGCCTGGAGGCCGTCCCGCTTCACCGCGGCGTCGGCCTCCGGATCGGTCAGATCCCGTAACAAGAGCGACATCGAAACCTCTCCGTTCACCAGTTGCTCCATTCCTTCCGCCGATCCGTTGGCCATGAGCTGAATGGAGTCGGCGTCCGGATACCGGTCCTGAAAGGCCAGGATCTCGGCCCGCAAGAGCGGAGCCATGTATTCGGTTCCCGCCAGCTTGAGCGGTCCTTGATGGGCGCTGCGAGGGGGGGGTGGCGACGCGCAGGAGCAGAGGGCAGCAGCGACGAGCGCCGCTCCAGTGATCCGGACGCCGAGCGCCCGGTGACGACCACGCACGAGGCCAGCCTACCGGCCCCTGCCAAGCCTGTCAATCGTCGGCCTTTCCCCGCCTTGCTTCGCGTGCAACCTACCCTGCATACCCCGGAAGACCGCAGTTAATTCCCTGTAACCAACGGGGCTGAGCGTGCGTCCGCCAAGCGCAGAAACGCCACCCGGACAGGGTGGCCGCGCACGCCAGCGTCAAACGAGGGGGGAACGTAAGGGACCGTGGTCTAGGTGTCAACGGGAGACCGCCGCGAGGGCCCCCGGGGCTCAGCGGAGCAAGGTGATCTTCCTCGACGAAGCCCCCCGAATCGATTCCAGCCGGACCAGGTAGACGCCGCTTCCCATGGACCGCCCCCCGCCGTCGAGGCCGTCCCACACCGCGCGGCGCACGGCTCCCGCGCCGTCATCCCAGCCCTCGGCCAGCACGGCGACGCGTCGCCCGGTGAGGTCGTAGACGGCAAGCCGGTAGCGTCCCGCCACCCCAGCCCCGAGGACGAACGGGATCTCGGTCCTTGGATTGAACGGGTTCGGGGCGTTCGACAGGAGCCGGTCCATGGTGGGCGGTGGAGCGGCGGTCACACCGCTCAAGACCGGATCGAATCGCACCCGGGGGCCCCACGGGCCGCGCTGGCCCTCCGGATCGATGCCCCGCACCTCGAACCAGGTCGGCGCGGAGGGGGCCGGGTTCAAGTGCCAGTGGCCGGTCGCCCCGGGCACGGCGGTCACGGTGAGGCCCGACTCGAAGGCGGTGGGCCCGATGTCGTCCAGGTAGACGCCCTCCCCGAACGTCACTCCGTCCGTGACATACCGGAAGCGCAGGCGAGGCTGCCCCGTGTTTGGAAGGAGGAACGAGGCTCGGAGGAATGCCCCGCCGCTCGATCCAGTGACGCCGTTCCCCTCGTTCGTTCCATTCGGGTTGAACGTGGTGGTGCGGTTGCCGTGGAGCGAGATCCACGTGACCCCCGCGTCGTAGGACGCGTCCGCGTACCAGTAATCGAAATCGAGCTCCGTATCCCAGTAGGCCATGACGACCAGACTGTCGCCCGCCGTGACGTCGGGGGCGTACCAGGAAGTCAGGCTGCTCAGGCGCATGTTCCCCGTTCCCGAGTAGAAGCTGCGCACCCCGCTCGCGTGGCGCGCCGCGCTCCACGAGAACCCGGTCGAGTCCCACCGAGCCACACCCGACTCCGCGTCGTCGATACTCTGCCCCAGCGAGGCGATCGTGAGCGCTTCCTCCGAGACCACCGGGTTGATGGGATCGGGAGCGGGATAGTTCCAGTACAGGTCGACCGCGCCCGACGACGCGACGAACGTGGGCCCCCCCGCGCGCGCCGGAGGAAGGATGCGGCGGGGCGCGTCCGCGTAGCGGAGGAGCGTGAGCGTCGGTCCCCAGTTCGTTTCGCACGTCGGCTGGATCATGGCGTCCGCCGGATCGAAGCCGCCTTGCGTGTCCGTGTTCATCTCGAAGGTGAATCCAAAGACCTTCGCCCGCTGCGTCGTGTCGCCGTAGAGCCAATCGTCGAGCTCGCCGTTCGTGAGGTAGATCGCTCCGTTCTCGGGGTTGCCGGCGCGATAGCCGTTCTGCACCGACACCGAGTCGCCGAAGGTCTCGAAGATGTACTGATCGGGCGTGTTCAACAAGGCGTAGCCCCAGGGATAGAGGAACAGCTCCCCGTAGCTGTGGAACGACGCCGAGATCGTGAAGTCGTGCGCGTTGATGAAATCGCGGAGCGCGGCGGTCTCGGGCTCCGAGAAGGCGGCCGTCCCTCGATACACGTCGGAGCTGGGCGTGGGACTCGACCCGATGTTGTCCCAGCCCCAACGGAAGGAATAGTTCCGGTTCAGGTCGACGCCGAACGAACCGTCGCCGTTCGGACGCCGGTTCTTCCGCCACCAGCTGTCCGACTGCCCGCTGGTGTGGCTCTGTAGGTACGCGTATCCGTCCGGGTTCACGATGGGGACGATCCAGATGTCGCGCGTGTCCACGAGCTGGGTCAGCACGGGATCCACGCCGTAGCCGTCGAGGAGCCGGCGCATGACGTAGAGCGGGAGCTCGACGCTCATGAGCTCCCGGGCGTGGTGGCACCCGAGGATCAGAGCCTCCGGCTCGCCCTGATTCACTCCCGCCTGGTCGGAGATCCGGATGGCGACGAGCGGACGCCCCTCCAGCGAGAAGCCGATCGTGTCGAGGACCGAAATCGACGGATGGGCCGCGGCGTACGAGGCCATCTCCGCCATGGTCTCGGCGAGGTTGTGATACGCGCCGAAGTTGGGATTGAGCGCGGAGGCGAGGTTGGACGGCCCCGTGGCGAGCGGGACCGGATCGTACCCGAGCGCGCGCACCTGGTCGCGCTCCGCCTGCGTGAGAACGAAGTCGATCGTGTTCCCGGGACCGTGACCGGCCGCGTCGAGTCCCAGCCGGAAGAGCGGCCGGGAGTCCCTCACGCCAACGAGGGAGACGCGATAGATGGCGCGATCGGGGGCGGCGCGAAGCGGCGCGGCGCCGAGCAAGAACGGAGCCGCGAGCGCGAGGATGCGGAGAAGGAATCGAGCGGAGCGAGGTGTCATGGGCGCCCAATCGGCACCCATCATTATATCACGCGGAGGGGGCTTCTGTCAGGGGCGGAGGCGGTTGAGGAGGCGCGGAAACGGGATCGCCTCCCTCAGATGCTCGATGCCGCAGATCCAGGTGAGGCAGCGCTCGATTCCCATCCCGAATCCGCTGTGCGGGACCGATCCGTACCGCCTGAGGTCGAGATACCAGGAGAAGGCCTCCATGGGGAGCTGGTGCTCCTGGATGCGCGCAACGAGTGTGTCGTAGTCGTCCTCGCGTTGTCCGCCCCCCACGATCTCTCCGTATCCCTCTGGCGCGAGGAGGTCGCAAGAGAGCGATAGCCGGTCGTCCTTCGGATCGCGCTTCATGTAGAACGCCTTGATCGCGGCCGGAAAGCGGTGAACGAAGAAGGGGCGGTCGTACCCTTCGGTCAGCACGGTCTCGTCGGTCCCGCCGAAATCGCCTCCCCACTCGAAGGGGAGGCCCTTGTCCTTCAGACGCGTAGCCGCCTCGTCGTACGAGAGCCGCGGAAAGGGCGCTTTCACCCGCTCGAGCGCCGCCACGTCCCTCTCTAGGATCTTGAGCTCGGGGCGGCGCTCCGCGAGCACGCGCGCGACGATGGCCTCGACGAAACGCTCGATGAAGACCATGACGTCGTCGAGGGTCGCGTAGGCGATCTCGGGCTCCACCATCCAGAACTCGATGAGGTGGCGCCGCGTCTTCGACTTCTCCGCGCGGAACGTGGGTCCGAAACAGTACGACTTGCCGAACGCGGCCGCCGTGGCCTCGTTGTAGAGCTGCCCGCTCTGCGTCAGGTAAGCCTTCTCGTCGAAGTACTGTGTCTCGAAGAGGGTGGTGGTCCCCTCGCAGGCGTTCGGCGTGAAGATGGGAGCGTCCGCGTTGATGAATCCCTCGTCGTTCAGGAATCGGCGGCACGCGTCGACGAGCGTGTGGCGGATTCTCAAGATGGCATGCTGACGCTGCGACCGGATCCAGAGGTGGCGATGGTCGAGGAGGAACGGAGTGCCGTGCTCCTTCGGGGTGATCGGGTAGTCCTGGCTCCCCGAGACCGTTTCGAGATCCTTCAGGGTCAGCTCCACGCCGCTGGGCGCGCGCTTGTCCTCGCGGACGGAGCCCCGCACCCGGATGGCCGCCTCCTGCGCCACGGTGCCGCAGCGCGCGAAGACGTCCTCGGGCAGATCGGCCTTGGATGCGACGCACTGGACGACCCCGCTCCCGTCCCTTACCTGTAGGAACTCGAGCTTGCCCGAGGAGCGGCGGTTGTAGAGCCATCCCTCGATCATCACGTCCTGGCCGACGTGCCGGTTCAGGGATTCGATGCGGGCGGATTCGGACGACATGCGCGGGCTCTCCGGTCTCGGGTTGGGGTCGGCGACGAACGGCGAAGGATACTCCGGGGACAATTTCCTTGACACCCCTTTCCTGGCGCGCCTAACGTGCGCGCGTGACGCGCCGAACGCATGGAGTGCGCTTCCGGACCGCGTGCGCGGGTCGTCGAGCCGATCCGCTCGGGCCCACCGCGCTCCTTCGCGTCGCTCTGCTCCTCCTCGGACTCATCGCAGCTCGCCCCGCCTCCGCCGCTACCGACGCCTCCGCGCTTGCCACCGCACTCGCGGACAAGCACGACGCGGGCATCACGCGGGCGCTGGCGCCGGCGCAGGCCTGCTACAGGGACGCGCTCGCGCAGGAGACGGCCGGCAACACGACCGAGGCGCTCCGGCTCCTCGACGCCGCATCCAGCTTCGATCCGGATTTCCCCGACGCCCACTTCACCACCGCGCGCATCCTGGCCTTCCGCGCCCCAGACCGCGCGGTCAACGAGCTGAGCGAGGCGTTCCGGATCCTGGCCCGCAGCTACCCGTGGCAGCGCCATCTCCTCGCCAACGCGGCGACCGGTCTCGTCTTCGTCTGGATCGTGGGACTCCTGCTCGCGGTCGTCGGGATCACCCTCCGCCACCTGCCCCACTTGTTCCACGTGACCCAGGAGCTCCTCGGACGGCGCTCCACGGCCGTCGTGCGCGGAGCCGCTGCGGCCGTGACGCTCTCGCCCCTCCTCTGGGGATTGGGCGTGGTGTCGACCGCGGCGGTGTACACCGGGCTCCTCTCGTTCCGGCTCAGCAAGCGCGAGCTCGTCCTCGTGCTCCTCTTCCTCCTGTCGACGATGGGGCTCGCGGCCGGCGTAGCCTTCGTGGCGCCGTGGGCCGGAGCGCCGACCCTCGAGGGACCGAGCCTGCTCGTGGATCGCGCGATGAGCGCCGGCTATGACCCCGATCTCGCGGGCGCGCTCCTCGCGTGGGAGCGCAGCGATCCCCAGGAGCCGCTCTATCCGTTCGCCCTCGGCACGGTCGCGCGCCGGACGGGAGATCTCGATCTCGCGGAGCGCCAGCTGACCCAGGCGGCCGTGCTCGCCCCGAAGTCAGCCTGGGTCCTCACGAATCTCGGGAACGTCTACTTCGCACGGGAGGACTACGCGCGAGCGCGCCAGACGTACGAAGCGGCCGCCCAGGCGGACCCCTCGGCGGTCGAGCCGCACTACAACCTGGCGCAGGTCTACACGAAGCAGCTCATGTTCACGGAGGCAAGCCGCGAGCAGTCGGCCGCGTCGGGACTGGCGTTCGACCGGGTGCGCGACTTCAGCAAGTGGAGCGCGCCGCAGCTCAACCGCACGGTCATGGACGCCGACCCGCCCGAGACGCGGCTCTGGCTCCTCGCCAAGGATCGCGCGGCCGAGCGCGGCACCTCGGCGCTCGCCGGGAATCCATTCCTCGTCGGGGTGACGCGGCTCTCGCCCCCCGCTCCGTTCGGGCTCGTCTTCGTGCCGGGGCTCTTCCTCGTGTTCACGCTGGTGGGCCAGGTCCTCGGCCGGATGCTCGCGACGCTCCACTGCAGCAACTGCCAGAAGATCATCTGCCGCCGGTGTGTGAAGCGGATGCAGCAGCGGGCTTTCTGCGACACCTGCTTCCGTTCGGTGAAGGACCTCAAGTCGACGGAGTTCACGCGGCTCCTGCTCACGCGCCAGGGCCGGAGCGCCGCGCGCCGACGGACGTTCGGCCAGGCGATCCTCACGTTCCTCCTGCCGGGAGGCGGTCAGATCCTCCGCGGGGCGAGCCTCTCCGGGTTCGTCGCGATCCTCGTCATGACGGCCGCGGCGACCCTCGTCGTCTCGAACGGCGCCCTCGTGCCCTCTCTGGACGTGCTTCCCTTCGGGGGTCCCGGACTGACCAAGCGCATTCCACTCATCCTGCTCTTCCTCGTCACGTACGCCTCCACCGTGGCACGCTACTTCGCCACGACGACGACGCGGATTCCGGAGTTCGTCGCGTTCCCCGAGCGGGACGCCCGGGCTCCGCGCCGTCGCGACCGAGAAATCCGGAGATCCTGACATGGCCCTGCAAGGCAACCTCGACGACTTCAGCCTTCCCGAGATCCTTCAGCTCATCGCGGTCCAGCAGAAGTCGGGGGTCCTCAAGCTCACCGCGGGCGACGACGTCGCGGTGGTCTTCTTCGAGGGGGGCAAGATCGTCTCGACGCGGGACCGCCGGCGGAACGCGAAGGATCCGCTCAAGCCCTTTCTCGTCAAGATCGGCCGGCTCACCGACGCGCAGCTGAAGCAGATCGAGACCATCGAGGCGGAGAGCCGCCGCGAGCTGACCGACATCCTCCTGAGTGGGAACTACCTCTCGAGCGAGGAGCTCACCCACGTCCTGGAGCAGCAGATCCAGGACACGCTGCACCAGCTCCTGACCTGGAAAACGGGCTCCTATCACTTCTCGGGGGACGCGCGCACGGTGCCGAAGTTCGCGGTCAACGTGCGCCTCAACACCGAGGGGCTTCTGATGGAGAGCATGCGGCGGATCGACGAATCCTCCCGCTACAAGGAGACCTTCACGTCGCTCGCGATGGTGCTCCGGCCGAAGCCGCTGGCCACCCCGCCCAAGGAGATGACCCCGCAGGAGCAGCGTGTCCTGCCGCTCGTCGACGGGCTCCGTCCCCTTCGCGACGTGCTCTCGCAGTCGAAGCTCGTCGAGTTCGAGGCGCTCGAGGCGCTCCACCGTCTCCTCGAGCTGGGGGTGGTCGAGGTATCTCTGACCGCGGCCCCCGCGAAAGTGACCCCGATCGCGCCTGACGTCACGGCGACTCCCGCCCAGCCTCCGTCGAACGCGCTCGTGGCGGTCGCGATCGCCGTGGTGACGGTGGTCCTCTCCGCCGCGCTCGGCATCCTCGTCGCGCCGAGCCTCCTTCGACGCGCGGATCTCGTGGCGATCGGCACCGCGAAGGCGGTGTCTCCCGAGATCGCCCACGTCGACGAAGCCTCGCGGGTCACGGTGGCGCTCGAGACCTACCGGCGCGTGCGCGGCTCGTATCCGCGCGACCTCGGCGCGCTGTCGCAGGAGGGATTCCTCCCGGCGTCGGTCGCGAAGTCCGCGGGCGAGCTCTACCGGTACGAGGGACGCGGCTCGACGTACTCGCGCGTCTTGCGCTGAGCGTTTAGGCCGGGCTTTGGGCCGGGTGAGGTCTCGTCACCACACGGTCCGGCGTACTACCTCGAAGCTCACACCGATTTGGAGCGGCCGGACCGCGACGGTTCCTCCGACCTCACCCGGCCCAAAGCCCTACCTCGTCGATCGGCGCTAGGCGGTCGCTTCGCTCCCGGATACGGGTACCGGGACGAACTTCCACGGCCCTTGCACTTGCCGGGGGCTACTGCTGAGGCATCACCTCGAGCGCTGCGCGGGAGACGTCCGAAGGGTCGATTGAGCGGAGACAGCCGTAGCCGATGGGACACGTGCGCCGGAAGCAGGGGGAGCACGGATAGGCGGCGTAGAGGTTCCGCACCCATGGAGCGTCCGCTGAGGTCCAGACGGGGCTCGTGGAGCCGAAGATCCCGATCGTGGGGCGGCCGAGGGCCGCGGCCAGGTGCATCACGCCGGAGTCGTTCGAGAGGACGACGGCGGCGCCCGCAAGCACGCCCACCAAGGTGGGCAGATCGGTCGCCCCGGTGAGGTCGTGGGTGGACGCTCCTTCCAGGGCGCGGATCGTGCCCTGCGCAGCGCTTGCGTCGTCGCGCGAGCCCACGAGCACGATCGATAGGCCGCGGGCTGCGATGTCCTGCGCCGCCTTCGCGAACCGTTCGGGACCCCACTGCTTGGCAGGACCGTAGCTCGCGCCGGGAGCCACGACCGCGTACCTACCGGAAGGCGCCAGCCCCTTCCCTGCGTTCCAATCGCGCTCGAGCGGCACGAGGCGCGGAATGCCTGGGCCCACGTCGAGGCCCGCGGCTTCGGCCAGAACCGCGTATTCACGGGTTCGCGGCATGCTGCGCGCGGGACCGGTTCGATGCACGGCGCGGGTCAGGAGGAGACTCCGCCCCTCCGCGGCGTAGCCGATCCGCTCCGGCACGCCCGCGAGCCAGACGAGGATCGCGGACGACAGGGACTCCGTGAGGAGGAGGGCCGCGCGAGGTTTCAAGCGGCGGATCGGCGATGCTGCGGCGAAGCGGCGGCCGCGCGAGATGCCGACGTAAGCGGACCCGGGATAGCGCGGCTCGACGAGGGCGCGGAAGGCCTCCGGACCCGCGAAGACGGCGCCATGGCGGGCCGCGGCGTCCACCACGGGCCACGCGAGCACGAGATCGCCGAGCCAGTTGGGAAGGCGTACGAGGAGCGGTGCTTCGGCCGCGCGGCTCATCGAAGCGCGCGTCGAATCGGGATCAGCGGATGATGCCGAGCTTCCGTCCGACGTCCTCGAGGATCGCGAGCGCCCGGTCCAGATCCGCCTCGGTGTGCGTGGCGGTGACGATCGTGCGGAGCCGCGCGCGCCCCTTCGCGACCGTCGGGAAGCCGATCCCCTGCGCGAACAGGCCGCGCGCGAAGAGCTGGTCCGAGAAGCGCATGGCGAGATCCGCCTCGCCGACGACGATCGGCGTGATGGGAGTCTCGCTGATCCCCGTGTCGAAGCCGAGCCGCGCCAAGCCATCCTTGAAGCGTTTCGTGTTGGACCAGAGCCGCTCGATCCGCTCCGGCTCCTGCTCGAGGACATCGAACGCGGCCAGGCAAGCCGCGGCCACCGCGGGGGGATGCGACGTGCTGAACAGGAACGGCCGCGCCCGGTGGTACAGGTATTCGATCAGCGTCTTCGAGCCCGCAACGTAGCCGCCGAGAACGCCGATCGCCTTCGACAGCGTGCCGACCTGGATGTCGACCTGGCCGTGCAGGTCGAAGTGGTCCACGGTTCCCCGCCCCGCCTTGCCGAGCACGCCGCTCGCATGGGCATCGTCCACCATCATGATCGCGCCGTGCGCGCGCGCGAGCGACGCGATCTCGCGCATCGGGGCCACGTCGCCGTCCATGCTGAAGACGCCGTCCGTGATCACGAGCCGCCGCGGGAAGGAGACCGTCTCCTCGAGCAATGTCTCGAGCGCTTTCACGTCGCGGTGCGGGAACACCTTGATCGTCGCGCGGGAGAGCCGCGCGCCGTCGATGATGCTGGCGTGGTTCAGCTCGTCGGAGAGGATCAGGTCCTCTTTCCCGAGGACGGCCGAGACCGTGCCCGCGTTGGCGGCGAAGCCGCTCTGGAAGACCACCGCCGCCTCGGTCTTCTTGAAGACCGCGATCCGGCGCTCGAGCTCCATGTGGAGCTCCATCGTGCCAGCGATCGTGCGCACGGAGCCCGAGCCGACACCCAGCCGCTTGACCGCGTCGAGGGCAGCTTCGCGGAGCTTGGGATGCGTCGTGAGCCCGAGGTAGTTGTTCGAGGAGAGATTGATGACGCTCTTGTGATCGAAGGTCGCTTCGGCTTTCTGCTCGCCGTCCAGGATGCGGAGCGACCGATAGAGACCGTCGGCGCGGAGCTGCGCCATCGCCTCGTCGAGGAAGCCGAGCGGATTCTTGGTCTCGGTGGCGCGGCTCACGGATGATCCCTCTGGAGCACGATCTTCCCCGCCTTGCCCGAGCGCTGGAGCTCGACGGCGCGGTCGAATTCGCTCCATCCGAGGGTGTGCGTGATCACGGGGCGGATGTCGAGCTTGCCCGAAAGAAGGAGCGCCTCCATCCGGAACCACGTGTCGTAGATCCAGCGGCCGTTGATCCCCTGCACCGTCGCGCCGCGGAAGATGATCTCCCGCGCCACGTCGATCTCGAGGGGCTTCGACGGAATGCCGAGGAGCGAGATGCGCCCGCCGTTCGCGAGCGCCTCGAACCCGTCGCGAAACGCGCCCGGGCTCCCGGACATCTCGAGCATCGCATCCACGCCGCGCCCGTCCGTCGCGTCGCGGATCGACGGAACGACCGCGTCCTTCTCCACGTTGAGGAGTAGGTCCGCTCCCATCCGTTCGGCCAGCCCGAGCCGCATCGGATTCTTGTCCACCGCCGCGACCCATGAGGCGCCCGACGCCTTGAGGACGCCCACGGCGAAGCAGCCGATGGGTCCGCACCCGAACACCGCGAACCGAAGGCCCGCGACCGGCCCCGCGAGCGCGCAATGCACCGCGTTCCCGAGCGGATCGTGCACCGCGGCGATTTCCTCGGGAATGCTGGGGTGGAGCTTCCACACGTTCTGCTCGGGGATCACGACCAGGTCGGCGAAGGCGCCCTGACGGTCCACCCCGAGGATCTGCACGTTCTCGCACAGGTGCGGGAGCCCCCGGCGGCAGGCGTAGCAGAGGCCGCAGTAGATGTGCGTCTCGGCCGTGACGCGGTCGCCGGGCCGGACGAGCGTGACCTCGGCGCCGACCGACTCCACGACGCCCGTGAACTCGTGCCCCGGGATGAGCGGCGGCTTGATGCGCGACGCAGCCCAATCGTCCCACTCGACGATGTGAAGGTCGGTGCCGCAAATGGCGAATGCCGTGACGCGGATCCGAACGTCCTTGGGTCCGACCTTGGGAATGGGCGCCACGATCCGGGAGAGACCCGGGGCCGGGGCCGCTTTCTGGATGGCCCACATCGTGTCCTGGCTCACGGGCGGTTCCTTGGTCTGGACGGGCATGCGGCTCCTCGGCGAGGGTTCAAAGCGTGCGTCCCGGAGCCGATTATGGATTCCAAAGCCGTGGAATCAAGGGATTTCCCGGCCCGCCCCTAGTAGCCCCGCTCGCGATCGACGACGTGGAGGAGCGGGCGCCGCGCCTGGTACCGGGACCAGTTCGCGGCGAAATCCCGCGCCAGCTCGATCACGGTTCCCGTACCCGCCACGTGGGGGGTGATCCAGATCTCGTCGAATCCGCGGAGCGGATGGTCGGGAGGCAGCGGCTCCTCGCGGAAGACGTCGAGGATCGCGCGGCCCGGGCGTCCCGCCCGAATCGCGTCGAGGAGCGCTCCCTCGTCCACCGTGGCGCCGCGCGAGATGCTCACGAAGACCGCTCCGTCCTTCATGAGATCGAAGCGCTCCCCGTTCCAGAGCGACTCGGTGTCGCGCGTGTGCGGGAGGACGTTGACGACGACGTCCGCGTCGCCGAGGAGCTCCGGCAGCCGGGAAAGCTCGTGCACGCCCTGCGATTCCTCGCTCGACGTCACCGGACCGCGCCGGACTCCTTGCACGCTCATACCGAACGCCCGCGCTCGCGCGGCGATCGCGCTTCCGATGGCGCCGTACCCGACCACGAGCATCGTGCGGCCGTGGATCGAGCCGGGCACCCAGCGCCGCCAGGCGCGGTTCTGCATCTGGCGGATGGCGCGCGCAACGCCGAGCTCCTGCGCGAGCAGGTAGGCGAACACGTACTCGGCCATGCGCTCCGGGAAATCGGCGACGGTGCGCGTGAGCCGGACCCCGGCACTCCACTCGGGGCGGCGGAACCATCCCTCGACACCGGCCCATCCGCTATGGATCCACTCGAGATTCGGAAGCTCGAGGACGCGCCCCGGCGGCGGTCCGGCGCAGAACCACACGTCGACCTCGTCGAGGTCGGCGTCCTCGGGATCGACCCACGGCAGCTCGCGCCCCACAGCTTCCTCGACGGCCCGCTGGAGCGGCTCGGGGCGCGCATCCGTGAGGAGGACGCGGCTCACGAGGCCGCGACCGTCGCGAGGATCGGGCGAAGCGCCTCGAGCGCCATGTCGGGCGTGAGGGTCTGCATGCAGGCGTGGTGGCCGAGGGGACAGCGGTCCCGGCCATGGACGCCGCAGGGACGGCACGGGAGCGAAATCTCCGCGACCGCGTCGCGCGGTCCCTGGAGCGCGAACCCGAAGGCAGGAATCGTGCTCCCGAACAGTCCCAGCGCGGGGACGCCGAGGGCCGGACCGAGGTGGAGGATGCCGGAGTCGTTCGACACGATCGCCGCCGCGTCTTCGGCCAAAGCGGCGAGCGCGCGAAGGTCGAGCGCGACGACACGCCCGTCGTCCGGAAGCTCGAGCTTCCCTTCTCCCGGCGACAGCGCGTACCGGGGCTCGAGCCCCCACTCCGCTCGAACGGCGTCGCCCAGGGCCATGAAGTGGTCCAGCGGCCACCGCTTCGTCGCCCAGCGCGCGCCGACGCCGTACACGACGTACCCCCCGGGAGTGAGCCCTTCGCGAGCACCCGCAGCGCGCACACGATCTCCGGGCCGGAGCGCGTCGCGCAGCCACGGCCGGAGGGGCGTGTCCGGTGGAAGCCCGAGGAGATCACGGTAGGTTCGTAGTAGCGGCGGGATCGGGCGCGTGGGGATCCACTTCGCGTGCACCATGAGCCTGCGCTTCAGGCCGTGCTTCGGAGCCCGCACGAGACGCGTCGGGCGAACCGCGCTCCTGAGCGCCGCGGATCGCAGATTGCCGTGGAGATCGATCATCGTCTCGACGTTCGCCTCCCGCAGCGCCGCCGCAAGATCGGGGAGCGTCCCGCGGGCGAGCACGGACGTGGATGACGGCGCGCCCGCGTCGTCGCCGGCGGTCTCGAGCAGCAGGAGCCCGTCGACGTCGGGGTGCCCGTCGAGCACGGAGGCGTAGCGGGCTTTCGTGACGAAGAGCACGCGCTCGCCCGGGTCCGCGCGCTTCAGCATCGAAGGCACGTGGGCGGCGAGGAGCAGATCGCCCAGCGAGGAGAACCGGACGACCGCGGTGACGCGCGGCGTCATCGGCCGGTCAGCCGGCCCGGTTCTGCGCGACCAGCTGGTCGGCGAGGCGGAACTGGAGGCGGTGGAGCTTCTGGTAGAGGCCGGGCGTCGCGACCAGCTCGGGGTGTGTGCCCGTCTGCACGATCCGCCCCTTGTCGAGCACGAAGATGCGGTCGGCGCGCTGGATGGTGGAGAGCCGGTGCGCGATCACGAAGGCCGTCCGCCCCGCAAAGAGCGCATCGAGCGCTTCCTGCACGAGGAGCTCCGACTGCGAGTCGAGGCTCGACGTGGCTTCGTCCAGAAGAAGGAGCGACGGGTTCTTGAAGATCGCCCGCGCGATCGCGATGCGCTGGCGCTCGCCGCCCGAGAGGAGCACGCCGCGGTCTCCAATCGTCGTCTGGTAGCCCTCCGGCATGTCGAGGATGAACCGCTCCGCGTTGGCCGCACGCGCGGCCCGGCGGACAGCTTCCTCGTCCGCATCGGTGACGCCGTAGGCGATGTTGTTCCAGACGGTGTCATTGAAGAGGATCGACTCCTGGGTCACGACCCCCATCACGCGGCGGTGCGACGCCAGGTCGTAGTCGCGGAGATCCTTCCCGTCGAGCCGGATCGATCCCTCCGTCGGGTCGTAGAAGCGCGCGACCAGATCGGCCAGCGTCGACTTCCCCGCCCCGCTCGGGCCGACCAGCGCCACGACCTCGCCCGCGCGCACCTCGAAGGTCACGTCGGAGAGGACGTGCGGGCCGCCGCCGTACCGGAAGGAGACGTGATCGAAGTCGATTCCCTCTTGGATGCCCTGCGCCACGCGTGCTCCCGGACGGCTCACGACCGTCGGCTTGGTGTCGAGGAGCCGGAAGATCCGCACCGCGGCCGCGAGCCCTTCCTGGATGGTCGCGTTCACGTTGCTGAGGGACTTGAGCGGGCTCATGAGCTGGAGCATCGCGAAGAGGAAGATGAAGAACTGCTGCGGCTCCATCGAGCGCTGGAGCAGGATCTCGTGGCCGCCGTACCAGAGGACCAGGGTCGCGGCGAACACCCCGAGCGTCTCGGAGAGGGGGCCCGCGAGAGCTCCCAGTCGGCGCTGCTTCACGAAGGAGCGGAAGTACGCCTGCGCCACGCGCGCGAACTTCTGCTTCTCGAACTCCTCCATCGAGAACGCCTTCACGACCCGGATGCCGGTCAGGGTCTCCTGGAGGATGGAGTTGAGATCGGCCATGCGCTCCTGCGTGATCGTTCTCCGCCGCCTTAGCTTCTTCCCCAGCCAGACGATGAGGAAGACGGACGGCGGCACGACGAGGCACGACACGAGCGCGAGCCGCCAGGACGTCCAGAAGATCCAGAAGAGGCAGACCGTCAGGAGGAGGATGCTTTTCACGAAATTGCTGAAGCCGGCCGCGAGCGCCCCGCGCACGAGCGCGATGTCGTTCGTGAGGCGCGAGAGGAGCGCTCCCGTGCGGCGCGAGTGGAAGAAGGAGAGCGACAGCTCGTGCAGATGACCGTAGACCTCATTCCGGAGATCCCGGACCACCGCCTGCTCCACGGACACCGTGAGCACGCTTTGCAGGTAGTCGAACACGTTCTTCAGGAAGAAGACGATGAGGAGCGTGAGGCAAATCCTCGTGAGCGAGGTGACGGGGTTGCCCGTCAGGAAGAAGTGCTCGAACCAGGTCCGCAGGTCCTTCTTCCATGCGCTCGCGCGCGCCGGGATTCCGCTCTTGGCTTCCTCCTGCGGAGCGGCTTCGGAGGCCGCGGGGGGCGCGGTCGCGTCGAGTCCCGTCACGGCAGCGATGGGACCCGGGAGCGCCGCAGGGGCCTCGGCCGCATGGCGCGGCGTGAAGAGAATCTTCACGAAGGGGGAGATCATCCCGATCGAGATTCCGCTCGTGAGAGCGAAACCCACCATGAGCGCCGCGGTGAGGAGGAGGTGCCCTCGATACGGCCTCAGGTACTGGAGAAGTCGGAGCGAAGCGCTCCTCTGCTTGGACCGGCCCCGGGGCACGTGGGCTACTCGAGCTCCGAGCGCTTGCGGAAACCGATCCGGTCGAGCCAGTCGAAGTCGCGCACGAAAGCCTCCTCGAAGTCGTAGCCGCGGGCGAAGTCGCTGGGCTTGTCCTCGGGCGTCTTCCCGAGGAGTCCCTGCTCCACCATGTGGAAGACGATGGCTCCGAAGTCCTCGGTCGTCCCGATGCCCCACTGCTCGAGCACGGTCTTGGCGACGGGGCCGAACCGCGCGATCGCGAGCTCCCGGGCGCCCTCGAGGACCTCCGCCCCGCTCACGTGGCGGATCTCGCGCGCGCAGCGCACCGCGTGATTCACAGCGTCGAGCGTGAACCGGTAGGCATTCGGGTGGTATTGCCCGTGCTTCAGGGCGAGATCGAGAATGGCGCTGTCTTGATCGGTCATCATGTCAGCGGGCGTCCTGGCGGGTGAGCACCGTGTCCCGACGAAACTGGCGGTCGTTCGTGCGCGGATGGTCGACGTTGTAGTGGAGTCCGCGCGATTCGGTACGACGGCGGGCGCAGGCGACGATCAGGTCGGCCACGAGCCCGATATTCCTGAGCTCGATCAGGTCCGCATCGAGCCGGTAACGCCAGTAATCATGCTCGGTTTGCTCCCGGAGCACGGCCACCATGGCGGCCGCCCGGGCGAGGCGCTCGTCGCTTCGGACGATGCCCATATAATCCCACATGACCCGGCGCAGCGCATCCCAATTGTGGTCGAAGATGACCTGCTCCTTCGCCTCCACCGCGCCGTTCGTGCGCCACGCCGGAAGCCGAGGCAGCCCCGCGCGCGGATCGGCCGACACCTGACGCAGGATCGCGCGCCCCGCCCGCCGCGAGAACACCATCGCCTCGAGGAGCGAGTTCGACGCGAGGCGATTCGCCCCGTGGACGCCGGTGCAGGCGACCTCGCCGCATGCGTAGAGCCCGTTCAGCTCCACCCGTCCGTCCAGATCGGTGATGATACCGCCGCACATGTAGTGCGCCGCGGGCACGACCGGAACCGGCTCCTTGAAGATGTCGTAGCCCAGCTCCCGCACCCGCCGGGTGATGTGCGGAAAGCGGCGCTCGAGGAGCTTTCGTCCGAGCCGGGCCATGTCGAGCAGCACGAACTTGTCTCCGCGGCGCTTCATCTCGAAGTCGATCGCGCGCGCCACGATGTCGCGCGGCGCGAGCTCGCGCAGGCGATGGTAGCGGTGCATGAAGGGCTTCCCGTCCGACGTCAGGAGCTTCGCCCCTTCCCCTCGCACCGCTTCCGAGATCAGGAACGACTTGGCCTCGGGGTGATAGAGACACGTGGGGTGGAACTGCATGAACTCGAGGTTCGCGACCGGCGCTCCGGCGCGAAATCCCGCGGCGAGGCCGTCCCCGGTCGCGATGTCGGGGTTGGTCGTGTACGTGTAGGCCTTGCCGCAGCCGCCGGTCGCGATGACGGTTGCCTGCGCGGCCACGACGTCGATCGAGCCCGTGGCGCGGTCGAGAAGGTACGCGCCCCAGACCCGCTCGCGCGACGGCGCCAGTTTTCGTCCGGCCAGGTGCTTCGACTCGAGGACCAGGTCGATCGCGATCGCGTTCTCGAGGACCACGATCTTCGGGTGCGCCCGAGCCTGGGCCAGGAGCACGCGCTCGATCGCGTGGCCGGTCCGGTCCTTGGCGTGGACGATCCGTCGGCGCGAATGTCCTCCCTCGCGGCCGAGCGCGAGCCGGTCGGGATCCGCGGCGTCCTTGTCGAAGCGGACGCCGAGCGAGACCAGGCGCATGACCTCGGTCGGCCCTTCCTCCACGAGCACGTGGACCGCTTCCGGATCGCAGAGCCCGGCGCCGCAGACGAGCGTGTCCCGCTCGTGGCGGGCGAACGCGTCGTCGTCCCCGAGCGCGGCGGCGACGCCTCCCTGGGCGTAGTTCGTGTTCGACTCGAGCGCGTCCACCTTCGTCGCGACGATGACCCGCGCGAATTGCGCGGCGTGGAGCGCGACGGTCAGACCGGCAATGCCGCTCCCCAGGACGAGGACGTCGGTCTCGGTCTGGCCGCGGGCGGCTTTCCTGCGCGAAGTGGGTGTCATGAGGATCGGGTGGCCCCCGACGGCATGAAGCGTAGGGCATCGCCGCGGCCGGCGCCACCGGCCGGGACGATGCCGTCGAGATGCGCCTCCATGGGATCGAGCGGTGTGAGCCGGGTCCGGAGCACGTGCACGGGGAGGGACGGGCGGAAGGAGCCCGGCCATCGAGCCTCGTCCTTCTCGGTGATGAGCGCTTCGCGCGCGCCGGCCGAGACGCCGCGCTCGAGCGCGCGCGCGAGGTCGGCCTCGCGAAATCGCGCGTGGTCGGGAAAGGAAGCGTGATGGACGATCCGCGCGCCCGATGCGGCGACGAGCCGCTCCACACGCTCCGGCGCCCCCACGCCGGTCACGAGGGCGACGGGCGTGCCGGACAGCGAAGCGGTTGCCGGGACGCCGTGGCCGCCCAGTGCGGTCCTTCGATCGAGCGAGCGCCGGAATCGGAGCAAGGCGGCGCGAGGCGCGCGTTCCCGAACCGCGCTCCGTGCTGCGTCGTCGATCTCGTCGCCGGGCTCGAGCACGAACGCAACGACGTCCGCCTCCCGGAGCATCGCCGGCGGCCGCCGTAACGGACCGGCAGGAAGCATCCATCCGTTGCCGAAGGGGTGCGTAGGATCCACCGCGACCCAGAGCCGGTCCCACGCGAGCGAGCCCTGCTCCCATCCGTCGTCGAGCAGCACCCAGGTCGCGCCATATCCCGCGATCCCGCGCGCCGCCGCGCGGCGACGATCACGCCCCACCGCGACCACCGCGCTCGTGTCGAGCGCCGCCCGAAGCGCGGCGGCCTCGTCGCCGGCGAGCCGCACGAGGCGGCCGGCCGGGTAGTCCGTCGCGTCGGGCAGGACCACGGTCCTGCCCTCGTCCTCGCGGCCATGTCCGCGCGAGACCACGGCGGGGCGGCCGCCACGGTCCACGATCGCTTCCGCGAGCCATCGCACGAGGCTCGATTTCCCTGATCCTCCCACCGTGAGGCCGCCCACGCAGAGGACGGGCGTGCCATCGAGACCACGGCGCGAGGACGACGCACGCGCGCGCGCCACGGCCGAGCCTGCGGCGTAGCCCAGGGCGAGCGGTGCGAGCGCGAGGGTCCACGGCATCGTGCCGGAGCGTCCCGACCAGGAGCGCTCGAGGGATCCCGCGAAGCCGCGGTTCGACGACGGGGCGCCGCTCACGGCGCGAGCCCCCACGACTCGATGGCATCGAGCCCGCGGTCGGCCGCCCCGGCCGCGCTCGCCGCGGCGCGGATGGAGGCGAGGCCCCGCTGGGCCAGATCTCCGTCCAGGAGCCAGCCTTCGACGACGGCGATCGCGTGTCGCTCGTCGGCGGCCGCGATCCCGCCTCCCTCCGCGCGCACGGCCTCCACGGCTACGGCCACCTCGTCGTGGTGCGGCCCGACGAGCACGGGACAGCCGCGCGACGCCGCCTCCCAGACGTTGTGCCCGCCGTGCTCCGAGAACGTGCCGCCGACGATCGCGCCCCACGCGCGCTCGTACGCGGCGGCCAGCTCTCCGCGCGTCGCGAGGAGTCCCACACGCGGACCCTTCCGGCTCGCGAGCTCCTCGATCCACGCCTCGAGCGTCCGGTCCCCGCGCGTGCGCTCGTCGCGCACGCCGACCTCGTAGCCTGCATGGGCAAACGCCGCCTTCGTCAGCGCCTCTCCCACCGCATGCCTGGGAGCGACGATCAGCACCGCGCGCGAGCGCCCGGCGAACGCGTCATCGTCACCGCGCTCGGCCCCCGACGAAGCGCTCCCTGCGCCGGCCCGAGCGCGATGGCGCTCGAGCGTGTCCGCGACGAGCCGAGCCACCCGCTCCTCGCCCGGCCGGAGGCTCCCGAAGACGAGCGCCGGCCTCGAGCCGAACGGTCGCGATGCCTGAGAGGGGGGTGGCTCCGCCTTGAGATCGCCGATGACCCGGATCCGCGCTTCGGGAACGCCGAGGCGCGCGAAGCGCCGCGCGTGCGCGTCGCTCTGCGGGAGCGCGTAGACGCCTGCTCCGAGGAGCGACGCACCCGCCACGCCGAGCGCCGTGAGCCGCGCGGTGGTGCGCTCCGACACGGACGCGCCCACGAGGGCGACCGCGACGCCGCGCTTCCGCGACTCGACGATCAAGTTGGGCCAGATCTCGGTCTCGATGATGTCGAGGCGCCACGGACACGCGTCGTCGAGCACCGCGTCCACGATCTGCGGGAGATCGTGCGGGGCTATGCGCGCCGCGACGAGACCCACGAGGTCCGCGCGCGCACGCGCGAGTCCCGCGGCGGTACGGGTGGTGAGCAGAAAAGGGGGCCGGTACCGGCGCGCCGCGAGCGCGAGCGCCCACGCGCGGGCGGCGCCCACTTCCCCGAGGGACGCGGCGTGGATCCAGACCGATCCCGCCGCGCGGGCCGTCTCCTCCCCCGCTCCCGTTCGCCCCGCGCGCCAGGGGCTCGCGTCGGCCGCGGGAGGGAGTGGTCCGAGCACTGCGCCCACGCTCTGCGTGAGCGCGCGGTAGATCGCGAGGCCCGCGCTCATGGCGAGCTCAGCCGCGCGCGGCCGGGGCCTGGGCCGCGCGGCCGCTCTGGACGAATTCGAGAATGGCGTCGGCGGCTCGCTCCGCGGCGCCCGCGCCGCCGAGCCGCTCGGGAAGTCCGGAGAAGATCGATCGCTGACGCTCCCGCTCGGCCGGATCCGTGAGGAGCCTCGCTCCCGCGGCCGCGATGGCGGCGCCGGTGGCCGCGTCCTGGATGCGCTCCGGGGCCACGTCCTGCCCCATCACGATGTTCGCGAGTCCGATGCGCGGCAAACGCACGAGCCGCCGCGCGATCGCGAAGTTCAAAGCGCTCGTGCGGTAGATGATGACGAGCGGCACGCCGATCGACGCCGCCTCGAGCGTCGCGGTGCCGGACGCGACGACCGCGAGGTCGGCGGCGCGAAGGAGCGGCTCCGACTCGCCGCGCACCTGGATCGGACGGAGCGAATCCCAGAGACCGCGCGTCGCGCCGCGCGCGCGCTCCTCCTCGACGGGTCCCGCGTCGCTCACCGCCACCCGCACCCGCCCCGGCGCGTGGCTCACGAGGCGGAGCGCGGCGTCGAGCATCGGGGCGAGATGATGGCGCACTTCCCCCTTCCGGCTCCCCGGAAGGAGCGCGATCAGGGTGTCTCCGGAATCCATCTCGAGCGCGCGTCGCGCTTCCTCGCGCCTTGCCGGATCGGGCGCGAGCGCGCCCGCGGGGTGTCCCACCCAGCGCGCGGCCACGCCTTCGCTCCGGCAGATCGCCTCCTCGAACCGGAAGAGGAGGAGCATGAGGTCCACGTCCTCCCGGATGCGGCGGATGCGGCCGAAGCCCCACGCCCAGATCTGCGGCAGCACGTAATAGACGACCGGTCGGCCCATGCGCTTCGCCGCGCGGGCGAGACCCAGGTTGAGCCCCGGTGAATCGATCGGGAGGAAGATCGCGTCGGGCGTTTCCTCGAGTAGCTTGAGCACCCCGGCGCGCGCGCGGCGAATGGCGGGAAGGTGGCGCACGACGCCGCCGAACCCCATGACCGCGACCGACTCCATCGGAGCGACGGCATGAAGGCCCGCGGCCCGGAGCGCGGGGCCGCCCAGCCCCGTGGCCTCCACGGGAACGCCGCGGCGCCTGAGCGCGGTCAAGCATGCCGCGCCCAGCCGGTCCCCGGACGGGTCGCCGGCGGAGACGATGATCTTCGGGAATGTCAGGCGGGGACGCCCTGCGGCGTGAGCGGGGCGGTCAGACGGCCGATCCGCTCGGCGGCGCGGAGCGCCTCGAGCGCCGTCGCGGACTCCGCCCACGATCGGTGCGGATCGTCGCGCAAGGCGAGGACGTGGCGGAGCTCGGTCTCGAGCGGGTCCAGGTCCTGGACCTCGATCGGCACGGGGCGGATCCGCGAGAGGAGCTCGGCGGTGGACGCGCCTCCCCCGAGAGGGCCGCCGGGCGTGAGCGCGTACGCCTCGACCGACCGGTTCATGCAGTCGATCGAGAGGTACTCGCTCCCTTCGAAGAACCGGATCTTCCGGATCTTGTCGCGCGAGATGCGGCTCGCGGTGAGGTTCGCGACGCACCCGCTCTCGAACACGAGGCGGGCGTTCGCGATGTCGATCTTGGAGGTGAGGACCGGCACGCCGACGGCGTGGATCTCGGTGATGCGCGAACGCGTGGCGAGGAGCGCCAGATCGAGATCGTGGATCATGAGATCGAGGATCACGTCGACGTCGAGGCCGCGGTTCACGGGGGGCGCGAGCCGATGGGCCTCGATGAACTTGGGAGAGCGGAGATGCGGCAGGGAGGCCGCCACCGCCGGATTGTGCCGCTCGACGTGCCCGACGTAGAGCACGACCCCGGCCGCGCGGGCCGCGCTCAGCATCCGCTCCCCGTCCTCGGGGCGTGACGCCATGGGCTTCTCGACCAGCACGTGGATGCCGCGCCCGAGCGCCTCGATCGCACCGTCGGCGTGCGCCGGGGTCGGAGACGCGAGGGAGATGAGGTCGACCTGGTCGAGGAGTTCCGCGAGCGACTCGAAGGGTGCGATCCCGAGATCCTTCTCCGCGCGCGCCCGCGCGGCCGGATCCGGGTCGTGCCCGCCCACGAGCGTGACGCCCTCGATCCTCTTCCAGGCGCGGGCATGGTGGCTTCCGAGGTGCCCGAGCCCCGAAACCCCGACCCGCACCTGGGTCACCGCACGATGCCCCGCTCCGAGCTCCGGACGAACTCGACCAACTCGTGGACCTCGGGATAGGGCTTCAAGTCGCGGAAGATCCGATCGAGCGCCTGCGCCACGTTGAGCTGCGAGCGATAGAGGATTCGATAGGCGCGCTTCAGCTCAAGCCTGACCTCGGCCGTGATGCCGCGGCGCTCCATGCCGATCGTGTTGAGACCGCACGCGCGGAGCGGATTCCCCGCCGCCTTCACGAAGGGAGGCACGTCCTGCGGCACGCGAGAGCCGCCGCCGATGAAGGCATGGCAGCCCACCGCCACGAACTGGTGAACCGGCGTGATGCCGCCGATGATGGCATGGTCGTCGATGCGCACGTGGCCGGCCAGGTTGACGGCGTTGGCCAGGATCACGTTGTTCCCCAGGCGGCAGTTGTGCGCAATGTGGGTGTAGGCCATCAGAAGGACGTTGTCGCCGATCCGGGTGGCTTCGTTCTCTTCGGTCGCCGCGTGCACGGTGGCGTACTCGCGGATCGTCGTGCCGCTCCCGATGACCACCTGGGTCGGCGCGCCGCGATACTTGAGATCCTGAGGCAGATTCCCGATGACCGCGCCGTGGTGGACCTGGCACCGCGGGCCGATCGTGGTGCGCCCCTCGATGACGGCGTGTAGCCCGATACGGGTCCCCTCACCGAGCTTGACGCGCGGCCCGACGTACGCGAACGGACCGATCACGACGCCGTCCCCGAGCTCCGCGCCCTTCTCGACGATCGCGGTCGGGTGGATCGACGGGCGCGCAGCCTCGCGTCCGGGCATGGGCACGACGCTCGCCTGAGCCCGGGCCCACGTTCCGGTCAGAAGATCGACTTCAGGGATTCCGGTCGACGATGCTGGATAGAAGCTCTGCTTCCGCGACGAGGTCTCCATCGACGTAGGCCTTCCCCTCCATTTTGCAGATGCGCGACTTGAGGCGGAGCAGGGTCAGCTCGAATCGGAGCTGATCTCCTGGCCGCACGGGTTTCCTGAACTTCGCGTTGTTGATCCCCATGAAGTACACCAGCCGCTCCTTCGGCCGGTCGACGCTGTTCAGAAGCAGGACCCCGCCGCACTGGGCCATGGCCTCGATGATGAGGACGGCGGGCATGATCGGATGTCCGGGAAAGTGTCCGTTGAAGAACGGCTCATTGATGGTGACGTTCTTGATCCCCACGACGCGCTGCGGCTCGAGGCTCAGGATCCGGTCCACGAGCAGGAACGGATACCGGTGCGGCATGATCCGCTGGATCGCGTTGATGTCGAGCTGGACCGGTCCGCCGCTTCCGTTGGTCGAGACGGGCCCCAGGAGCGAGTCCTCCGTGGCCGCGAGCCGCTGCACGAAGCGAACGTTGGACGCGTGCCCCGATTTGACCGAGAGAAAGTGCCCTCGCGCCGGGCGCCCGAGGAGCGAGAGATCGCCCAGGAAGTCGAGGATCTTGTGGCGCACGAACTCGTCCTCGAAGCGGAGCGGCTCCTGGTTCAGGATGCCGTCCGGCTTCACGACGACGGCGTTCTGAAGGGTGCCTCCCTGGATCATCCCCTTGGCGCGGAGGTGCTCGACGTCGCGCTCGAGGACGAACGTCCTCGCCGGTGCGATCTCCTTCACGAACACGTCCGGGTCGATGTCGTAGGTGGCGTACTGCGTGCCGCGCCACGCGTTCGCGTACTCGATCGTGAACGTGACGCGAAGCCCGTCGTGCGGCAGCGCGACCAGGATCACGCCGTTCTCCTCGTGGCGCACCGGCTCGGTCACGCGGAAGTAGCGGCGCGGCGCCGGCTGGTCCACGAGGCCGGCCTCCTGGAAGAGGCGCACGTAGGGCGTGGCGCTTCCGTCCGGCGGCTCGGGCGGCTCCTGCGCGTCGAGCGCGATCACGAGATTGTCGATGCCGAGGCCCGCGGCGGCCGCGAGGATGTGCTCCACCGTGTGCACTTCCGCCTGGCCGTTCTTCAAGATCGTGCGCCGCATCTGGTCCATGTCGGCGCTCGCGTAGCGCGGGTTGACCGGGATCTCGGGATGGCCGGGGAGGTCCTGCCGGACGAAGCGGATTCCGGAGCCCGGAGGAGCGGGGCGGAACTCCACCTTGCAGGGGCGGCCGGAATGGAGACCCGTCCCCTGATACGAGACCGCCTTCGCGATCGTCCGCTGACTGGGCGTGCTCACTTGGGAGCGCGGGACCTCTCGAGCTCATCCACGCGGTGCTTCAGGCGACGCACGGTCTGGACGAGCTCGGGCAGTTTCTTGATGCTGGCCTCGATCCGCTTCGCGAGGGCGAGCGGCTGGGCGGGGGCGCCGAACATCTTCTCCCCGGGAGGGATCGATTTCGCCACGCCCGACTTGGCTCCGACCATCGCCCCCTGGCCGATTTCGATGTGCCCGACGACCCCGACCTGGCCGGCCAGGGTGACGTCATCGCGGAGAATGGTGCTGCCGGAGATGCCGACCTGGGCGACGATGATGCAGTTCTGCCCCACCTGCACGTTGTGCGCGATCTGGACGAGGTTGTCGACCTTGCTGCCCGCGCCGATGCGCGTGGTGCCCGTGGTGGCGCGGTCGATGGTCACGCACGCGCCTAGCTCGACGTCATCCTCCACGACCACGTTTCCGATCTGCGGGAGCTTGCAGTAGGCGGCTCCGTCGCGGATGAACCCGAAGCCGTCGCTCCCGATCACCGAGCTCGAGTGGACGATGACCCGGTCCTTGAGCTCGCATCCCTCGCGCAGCGTCACGTTGGGGTACAGCGTGCAGTCCGCTCCCACCCTGGCATCGGCGCCGACGTAGCACCCGGCCTGGATCGCGGTTCGGGGCCCGATCGAAGCGCCCCCCTCGATGACGACGTGCGGGCCGATCTGGGCCGTCGGATCGACGCTCGCCGTGGCCGCGACCACCGCGCTCGCGTGGACGCCGGGCGTCGGTGGACAGGCCTCCCCCTGGAAGAACCGGACCGCTTTCAGGTAGGCGAGATAGGGATTGGAATTCTGGACGAGGGTCTTCTTCGTGTGCCGGTGGTTCTCGGCGACGATGACCGCGGAGGCCTGCGTGTGCTCGAGGTATTCCTCGTAACGGGGATGTGCCAGGAACGTCAGCTCCCCTGCGCGGGCCTCGCGGATGCCGGCGCAGCCCGTGATCTCGATCGAACCGTCCCCGACGATCGTTCCGTCGATCGCCTTGGCGACCGTCTCCAGGGTCACTTTCATCCTAGGCTCCGTGCCGTGGACGGGCAGTCCCACGTCTCTCCCGATCGAGAAGGACCCTTACTGATCGTCCTTGCCGTTGTCGATCGGTTGGTTCTGAGTGCCCGTTGGCTGGCTGCCGCTGGTTGTCGTGCCGCTGGCGGTACTGGTCGCGCGGGGCAGCGTCCCGGGCGCCCTCTTCCCTTGGTCCTCTTCGTTCAACCCGACCAGGATGCGGTCGGTCAGGTCGAGCGTGTGGTCCCCGAAGATGATGTTGCCATCGACGGCATCGAGGATCAGGGAGTAACCCTCCTGCTGGCCGATTTCCGACACGAGCGCGTGCACCCGGTCGACGATCGGCTTCAAGAACTCTTCGTTGAGCTTCGAGATCCGCCCGCCCGGACCCCAGTTGGTCTGGACGAACGCCTCGTAGTCGGCGACCTTCCGCTGGAGATCCCGGTTCTGCTCGTCCCGCTTGGCCTCGCTCAACATCGGCCCTTGCGAATCGAGCTTCTTCTGGAGCTCGTCGATCTCGGCCTTCTTTTCCTTGGCGGTGCGGGACAGCTCCTGCACCTCCCGGTTGAAGGAGTCCTGGGCCTCGCGGGTCTTCGGATACTCGGCAAAAATACGGTCCGAGTCAATGAACCCGACCTTGATGTCCGCCCGGGCCGCCGGGGCCCCGAGCGCAAGCGCGAGGACGACCCCGAGCGAGAGTAGCGTACGGCGTGGGCGATGTCGAGTCATAAGCCAACTCCTTGTATCACAGTGTGTTGCCGAGCTGGAAGTGGGTCCGCCAGCCGGCCCCCTCCTCGCGGTCGAGACCATACCCCAGGTCAAACCCAACCCGCCCTAGAGCCGGCACTTCGAACCGGAATCCGAGTCCAATGCTTCGCCTCAGATCTCCCAGATCGACATCCCGGGTCGAATTCCACGTGTTGCCCGCGTCGAAGAAGAAGAGCCCATGGAGCGGTTCGGCGATCGGAAACTGGATCTCGGCTCCGGCGATCAGCATGCGCCGCCCACCGGGGTAGCGCTCCAGGACCGTCCCCGTGACGGGACTCTTGGTGATGTTCTCCCGCGGGACGATATAGTAATCGGGGTAACCGCGCACGTAATCTGCGGTTGTCCCACCGAGCCGGAATCGCTCGTACTCCGGCACGCTCTCCCCTCCCAGGAATCCGGTCCGCCCCCGCACCATGAGCGTGAAGGGGCCGGTCAGCCGGGCGTAGTTCTTCACGTCGAGCACGCTCTTGTAGAACTGCTCGACCCCTCCCAGAGGTCCACCCGCGAACGTCTGGATCCAGCTCATCTTGGATCCCCGGGTGGCATAGAAGGGGTTGTCGGTGCTGATCCGGTTGAAGCTCAGGGTCACGCTCGAGACGAGGCGCGGCCAGTCCGTCTTCCGGAGGCTCGTCAGATTGCTGGATTCCCCTACCGTGGGCGCGACGAAATCGCTCAGGGTCACGTTTCGGAGGTCGTAGGAGATCAGACCTCGGGTGTAGTCGGGCCATTTGATGGGACGGCCGAACCGGACGCCCCCTCCCACGTCCCTCCGGTTGTAGACGTCGTACTCCCTCTGGGTATTGAAGAGGCTGAAGCCCAGGGTGAGCGGGGTATCGCGGAACCAGGGATCGGTGAAGGAGAGCTCGAAGCTCGAGCGTTTTCCTCCCCGCTCCAGGTGCAGGTTGATCGACTGGCCGTTGCCGAACAGGTTGTTGTGGCCGAGCTCGACGAAACCGGTGAGGCCGGTGCTGCTCGCGAAGCCGGCTCCCGCGCTCGCCGTTCCGGTCTGCTTCTCCTGCACCTTCAGGGTCAGCTTGATATCGGCGCTGTCGCCGGTCGGCTCGTAGTCGACCGTCACGTCCTGGAAGAAGCCGAGGGCGAAGATGTCCCGCTGCGTGCGGACGAGCGAGGAGCGCCGGAAGGTGTCCCCTGGCCGGACCGATGCCTCGCGGCGGATCACGTTCTCCTTCGTGCGCGTGTTCCCGACGATCTGGAGATCCGCGACGCGCGAGCGGTAGCCCTCCTGGATCTGGAACTCCACGTCGACGATGTTCTTGTCCCGCTCGGTGAACTTCGGATCGATGGAGAGGTAGAGGTATCCCTTCTCCTGGTAGAGCGTGTACGCCCCTTCGAGCGTCTTGTGGATCTGCGGCTCGCTGTACGGGGCGGAGCGCACGATGACAGTGACGTAATCGAGAGCGGCCGTCGGCACCTCGACGTTGCCGCTCCACGTCACGTTGCCGAACCGGTAGCGATCCCCTTCGTGCAGGAAGACGTGCAGGTCCACGCCCTTCCCATCCGACGTGAACTCGGGATGGATGGAGTCGACGTCCGCGTCCTTGTAGCCCCGGCTCCGCATGTAGAGCCGGAGCTGGGTCATGTCGGTCTCGAGCTGGGACGGCTTGTAGGCGCCGCTCTTGAGGAACGAGGGGGGCTTGCTCTTCATCGCATCCTTGAGCTCGTTCGCGTAGAGGCCTGGGCTCGGCTTGGTCTGGTGGACGACCACGTTCCGAACCTTCACCTTCTCCCCCTCGGTCACGTTGAAGACCAGATCCACCGCGCCCGGGCCGGCCACCTCGGTCCGGGAAAGAACGACGGCGTGCGCGTAGCCCTCTTCGGCGTAGGCGTCGCGGAGCTTCCCCGTGTCGAGCTCGGTCGTTCCGGGGTCGAGGAGCTGTCCCTGCGCGCTCGTGACCTTCTCCTTGAGGGTCTTCTCCTCGATCTTGTGGATGCCCTGGAACTTGATCGCGTGGATGCGCGCGCGCTCGGCCACGATGATGTTGAGGTCGACCCCGTTGGCGGCAGGCGTGTCGACGACGTTCACGTCCGTGTAGAGGCCGCTCTGGAAGAGCCGACGCACGCCTTCACGCACCGCGTCACGCGTGTAGGGCTGCCCCACGTGAACCCCGAACGTGCGTACGATCACGCTCGAATCCACGTTCGCGAAACCGGACGCCCGGACCGAATGCACGACCGGCCCCGAACTGCTTCCGGGCGATGGAATCCCCAGATCGAGCAACGGAGCCGCCGTGCTGTCGGGATGTGCCGTCGCGCCGGCGCCGATCCCGATGCCGCTCGAGTCGACGGGAGCGGACTGCAAGGTATCGACGGAGGCTGGCGCGGGCGGAGCCGCGTGGAGCGTGTCGGCGGACGAAGGGGCCGCGTGCGTCGTGTCCGCGGGAACACCCACCGCCGCCTCGCCTGGAGCCGCGACGCAGAGACCGGATGGAAGCGACAAGGCCGCGAGCACCGCGGCGATGGCGACGAGGAGAGCCGCCGGACCGAGCCGGGCGGCGTGCGGCGCCGGCACTCTCAATGAGCGCCGGCGCGCGTATCGGGATCGTCTCAAGAAGTGAATGTCAGCTCATCACCCTGGCGGGTTACCCGGACCTCGCTCCCATCCTTGAGCTGGCCCCGCAGCACGTGCTCGGAGAGGGGATCCTCGATCAGCTTCTGGATGCTCCGCTTGAGCGGGCGGGCGCCCAGCGTGGCGTCGAAGCCCTTCTCGATCAGGAGCTCGATCACGGAATCGTCGAACGCGACGCGAATTCCGTTTCCGTGGAGCCGTTCCGCGACCTGCGTCAGCAGGATCCGCGTGATCGACTGCATCTGGGGACGGTCGAGGGGGTGGAACACGATCGCCTCGTCGATCCGGTTCAGGAACTCCGGATTGAACGAGCGTTTCAGCTCATCCATGATCGTGCGCTTCATGCCGCCGTAGGCCGACTCCTCGTCGCGCTCCGAGAACCCGAGACTGCGCCCGCCCTTGATCTGACGCGCGCCGAGGTTCGAAGTCATGATGAGGACCGTGTTCTTGAAGTCCACCTTGCGGCGCAAGCTGTCCGTCAGCATTCCGTCGTCAAGCACTTGTAGAAGGATGTTGAACACGTCCGGGTGCGCCTTCTCGATCTCGTCGAGGAGCACGACCGAGTAGGGCTTGCGGCGCACCTTCTCGGTGAGCTGTCCCCCCTCTTCGTGGCCGACGTACCCCGGAGGCGCGCCGATCAGGCGCGAGACAGAGAACTTCTCCATGTACTCCGACATGTCGATCCGAATGAGCGCGTCCGGATCGTCGAAGAGGAACCGCGCGAGCACGCGCGCGAGCTCCGTCTTTCCGACGCCGGTCGGGCCGAGGAAGATGAACGAGCCGATCGGCCGGCGCGGATCGCGCAGGCCGGCGCGATTCCGGCGGATGGCCCGCGACACGGCGGCCACCGCTTCGTCCTGGCCCACGATCGACTTCCGGATCTCCTCTTCCATCCGGAGGAGCTTCTCCGACTCCTTCTCCTCGATCCGCGCGATCGGGATCCCGGTCATGCGGGCGATCACCGTGCCGATGAGATCGGCGTCCACCGTCGCCTGGGTCTCGTGGCGGACGTCGGTCCAGTTCTTCTTCAGGTCGCGGAGCTTCGCGCGATATTCCTTTTCCTTGTCGCGGATCCGGGCGGCCTTCTCGAACTCCTGCTGCTGGATCGCCGCTTCCTTCTCCTTCGCGACCTCCTCGACCTGCTTCTCCAGCTCCCGGACCTCGGTCGGAATGGCCGAGATCGACAGGCGCGCGCACGCGCCCGCCTCGTCGATGACGTCGATCGCCTTGTCGGGCAGGAACCGGTCGTTGATGTAGCGGTCCGCCAGCTTCACGGCGCTCACGATGGCGTCGTCCGTGTACTTGGCGCCGTGATGAGCCTCGTACTTGTCGCGGAGGCCCATGATGATCTGGATCGTCTCGTCCACCGAGGGCGGGTCGACCATGATCGGCTGGAACCGCCGCTCGAGCGCGCCGTCCTTCTCGATGTACTTGCGGAATTCGTCGAGCGTGGTCGCGCCTATGCACTGGAGCTCTCCGCGCGCGAGCGCGGGCTTCAGCATGTTGGAGGCGTCGATCGCTCCCTCGGCGCCGCCGGCGCCGACGATCGTGTGGAGCTCGTCGATGAAGATGATCGTGTCCTTGGACTCGCGGATCTCGTTCATGACCGCCTTGAGGCGTTCCTCGAACTGACCGCGGTACTTGGTCCCGGCGACCACGGCCGCCAGGTCCAGGGTCACGATGCGCTTGTCCTTGAGGGTCTCGGGAACCTTGTTCTCGACGATGCGCTCGGCGAGGCCCTCGGCGATGGCGGTCTTCCCGACGCCCGGCTCACCGATCAGGATGGGGTTGTTCTTCTTGCGGCGTGAGAGGACCTGGATGACCCGCTCGATCTCGGACTCGCGGCCGATGATGGGATCGAGCTTGGCCTCGCGCGCGAGCGCGGTCAGGTCCCGGCCGAACTGGTTCAGAGCCGGGGTCTCGACTTTCCCTTCGCGCTCGGGCTGCGACACGGACGGGGTCCCTCCCAGGAGCTTGAGCGTCTCCTCGCGCACCTTCTTGCGGTCCACGCCCAGCTCGAGCAGGACCCGCGCGGCGACACCTTCCCCCTCGCGGATCAACCCGAGGAGGAGATGCTCGGTTCCGACGTAGTTGTGGCCGAGCTGCCGGGCCTCGTCGACCGAGAGCTCGAGCACGCGCTTGGCGCGCGGCGTGAACGGAATCTCGCCGATCGTGAGCGTGCCGCCGGTCGCGGCGACCATGCTCTCCACCGCCTGGCGGATCGCGTCCAGATCGAGCCCGAGGTTGTTGAGCACCGTCGCGGCGATGCCCTCCCCCTCGCGGATCACCCCGAGCAGCAGGTGCTCCGTCCCGATGTAGTCGTGCTGGAGCCGGGCGGCCTCCTCCCGCGCCAGGTACATCACCTTCCGCACCCGCTCCGTGAACTTGTCGTGCATCGGCGAAAACCTCCGGGGATTTCCCCTAGGCCATCGTACTCAATTCGGGTTGACCGCGTCCGGCTCGTTCGCGTCCAGAAGGGCCCGCACGAGCTCCGCGCGGAGGACGTTCCGTTCCCGCTGCTCCAGCTCCTTGCCCGCCGCGAGCTGCACGTGCGCCGGCTGCGTGCGGATCAGGACCTCGTTCAGCGTTCGTACCGAAGCCAGCCCGGGGATCGCGAGTGCCACGCCGAATCGGACGGCGCTGGATAGATTCACGACCTCCTGGGACGAGATGACCCGGCTGTGCCGGAGCGTCCCGTATGCGCGCCAGATCTTGTCCTCGATCTGGACCCGCGCATCCTTCAGGAGCTCCTCGCGCGCGCGCGTTTCCGCCTCGATGATCTGTCGCGTGACCCGCTCGAGACCCTCGACCGTCTCCTTCTCGCTCTGGCCGAGCGTGGTCTGGTTCGAGATCTGGAAGAAGTTGCCCATGATCTGCGAGCCCTCGCCGTAGAAGCCGCGCACGGCCAGCCCGACCTGGTTGATGCCCTGCAGCACGCGACCGATCTGCTTGGTCAGGACCAGGGACGGAAGGTGGATGAGCACCGAAGCGCGCATCCCCGTGCCGACATTCGTCGGACAGGCGGTCAGGTACCCGAGATCTTCGCTGAAAGCATAGTCGAGGTCCTGCCCCAGTTCATCATCGATGGTGTTGATCGACTCCCACGCCGAGCGAAGCTGGAATCCCGAGGCGAGAGCCTGGAGCCTCAGATGATCCTCCTCGTTGACCATCGCGGAGACGCTCTCGTCCGGCACGACGAGAAGTCCGCGGAGCCGCCCGTTGTCCGCCAGGTCGTGCGAGATGAGATGCCGCTCGACCAGGAACTGGCGATCGACCGGCGTCAGCTCGCGCATGGTGAGCGACGAAGACGACATGAGGGCCGGCGTCTTCCGCACCGCGGAGAGCACGCTCGAATAGACCATCGCGAGCTGCTCCTCGCGCGCGCGGTGCGTGAACGGCACCTCGCGGAGGTTCCGCGCGAGGCGCACGCGCGTGCTCAGGACGATGTCCGCCGCCGGCCCGGATCCGTCCAGCCACCCGCCGAGATGCGCCGCCAGATTGGTCAGCTTCATCCTCGGGTCTCCGCCTCTCCCTTCGCCCCGCCGCTCGTCTCGATCGACCGGATCTGGTCGCGGAGCCGCGCCGCGGTTTCGAACTCCTCGTGCTCGATCGCCTTCTGCATGTCTTCGTGGAGGCGCTGGATCTCACGGCGCAGCGCGACGCGCGCCGAGTCCTTGATCGGGCTCTTGCCCGAGTGCCGCGTGCTGCCGTGGATCCGGCGCAGGAGCGGCTTCAGCTGAGCGCGGAAGGTCTCGTAGCACTCCGAGCAGCCGAGGCGCCCCGATTCCTTGAACGTGGAATAGACCATGTGACAGCGCGGGCAGCGCACGCGGCCGAGCTTCGACTCCTCGCTCCCGCCCGTCTGATCCACCATGCCCGCGAGGAGATCGCCGACCGAGAACTTGGACTTGTTGAGCGATGTGTGAAAGCCGCGCTCCTCCGCACACTTCTCGCAGACGTGGTACTCCGACTTCTTCTGGTTCTCGATCTGCGTGAAGTGAACGACCGCTGGCCGCTTGCCGCAAAACTGGCACTGCATGGGTTGGCGCTCCCCTCCTCTGCCGGACGATCTATTAGATGCGGGACACCGGGTTTCTATACGTTCATCGGCTTGAGCCGTCCCTCCTCAAGCAGGAGGACGCGGTCGGCGGAACGAGCCAAATCCGGGTTATGTGTCACGATGACAGTCGCTTGCCCGTGATCCCTCCGATACCGCTGGAGCACCTCGACCAGCCCCTGGGCCGCGTTTCGGTCCAGATTCCCGGTCGGTTCGTCGGCCAGGAGGACCGCAGGCCTTCGATGCAAAGCGCGGGCCATGGCCACTCGCTGCTGCTCCCCGCCCGAGAGCTCGGAGGGCTTGTGCTCCGCCCGCTCCATGACTCCGAGATCTCGGAGGAGCTCCTCGGCCCGACTGCGGGCTTCCGCCTCCGCCCGTCCACCCGCGATCCAGCCCGGCATCATCGCGTTTTCGAGCGCGGTGAATTCGGGCAGGAGCTGCGAGAACTGGAACACGAAGCCGACCGCGCGGGACCGGAGCCGGGAGCGCCCCTCTTCGTTGAGCGCGGTCATCGGCTCGCCGCCGACCCGGACCTGGCCGGCCGTCGGCGCGTCGAGACCGCCGAGCAGGTGAAGGAGGGTCGATTTGCCGGATCCCGACGCACCCACCACTGCCACCATCTCTCCCGGCTCGACCACGAGGTCCACACCCCGGAGCACCTCGACGGGGGCCATCCCCTCCTGGTACGTCTTCGCGAGCCCGGACGCCTCGACCGCGAACCGGACCGCGGAGGGGTCATTCATAACGGATCGTCTGGACCGGAGCAAGCCTGGCGGCCTGCCACGCTGGATAAAGACTGGCCAGGAAGCACGTGAGGGTGGCGGCCACGGCGACGAAGACGAAATCGGGCCATTCCATTTTGACCGGCAAGGTATCGATGAAGTAGATCTCCCCCGGCAGGTGGAGGAGTTTGTAGCGACCCAGCGCGAAGGAGACCGCGGACCCCAGAAGGAGCCCCAGCCCCGTCCCGGCGAGGCCGATGAGGGTCCCTTGCAGGAGGAAGATCCGCATGATTCCGTGAGGGGTGACCCCCATGGTGCGGAGAACCCCGATGTCCCGCCGCTTCTCCAGGACCAGCATGACGAGGCTCGAGACGATGTTCACCGCCGCCACGATCACGATCAGGATGAGGATCGTGAACATGACCGCCTTCTCGATTTTCATCCAGGCGAAGAGATTCCGGTTCAGATCGATCCAGTTGGTCGTCCGGTAGCCTGGCCCGAGCGCCGCATCCAGCCGGCGCGAGATCTCCTGCGCGCGGAACATGTCGGTGAGGCGGAGCTGGTAGCCGGTCACGTCCGTGTCGAGTCCGAAGAATTCCTGCGCGGTGTGCATCGGCACGACCCCGAACGACGAATCGTACTCGTAGAGACCCGAGCGGAAGATCGAGCTCACCCGGAGCCTCATGGAGCGCGGCGTGCCCCCCAAGAGTCCCCCCTCGTCGCTCGGGACGCTGATCAGGATGACATCCCCCTGGATCACGCGCAGGCGCGACGCGAGCTCCTGGCCGAGCGCGATGCCGGCGAGGTCGCCGCCGTCGAAGGAATGGACGGAGGGCGTGAGTCGCGCGAGGATGTCGGTGACACCGCGCTCCCGGTCGGGATCCACGCCTTTCAGCACCATGCCGTCGATGCCGTGGCGCGACGCCACCATGACCTTCCCGTACACGAAGGGAGCGACGTGCGCGTCGGGCACGGCCCCCAAGATCGCGCGCTCGAGTGCCGTATCCTGCCGTATCGGCGCGTCGTCGCCGGACAGGACCGCCACGTGCGCGTTGGTTCCCGCGATCCGCTGCTGCACCTGGTCCTCGAAGCCGTTCATCACCGAGAGGACGATGGTGAGCGCCGCGACCCCGACGAGGACGCCTCCCATGGCGAGGAGGCTCACGAGCGTGATGAAGTTGAGACGGCGCTTCGACCGGAGGTAGCGCGAGGCGATGATCCAGACGTAGCCCATCAGCGTTCCCGACCCGCGCCGCGCGGGATCAGCCTTCCTCGCCTTCCTCGGGACGCATCTGCGGGAAGAGGACGACATCGCGGATCGAACGCGAGTCGGTGAGGAACATCACGAGGCGGTCCACGCCGATCCCGCACCCGGCGGTCGGCGGCATACCCAGCTCGAGCGCGCGGAGGTAGTCGGCGTCGAGGAGCTGGGCCTCGTCGTCCCCGCGCTTCCGCTGCTCGAGCTGCGCCTCGAAGGCGCGACGCTGCTCGGCCGGATCGTTCTGCTCGGAGAAGGCGTTCGCGACCTCCATCCCCGCGACGATCAGCTCGAACCGCTCGACGACGCCGGGATCGCCGCGCTTCACCTTGGCGAGGGGCGAGATGTCGCGCGGATGATCGATGAGGAACGTGGGCGAGGTGATCCCGGGTTGGTACGTGGCCGAGACGATCTCGTCCAGGATCTTCCCGTACGTGACGCGCGGATCCACCGGAATCTTGGCCCGCTCGGCGAGCGCGCGAAGGCCGGCTTCATCCTCGGGGAGCCGGTCCACGCCGAGGCCGCGCCGCGCCGCTTCGGCGAAGGAGATCCGCGGCCACGGGGGCGCGAAGTCGATCGTCTTGCCGTCGAACTCCACTTGGAGACCGCCGTGAACCGAGCGCACGGTATGGAGGAGGAGGTCCTCGGTCACCTGCATCATCTCCTCGTAGTCCGCGTAGGCCTGGTAGAACTCGAGCATCGTGAATTCGGGATTGTGGAACCGGTCGATGCCCTCGTTGCGAAACGTCTTCGCGATCTCGTAGACGCGGTCGAGGCCGCCGACGATGAGCCGCTTCAAGTAGAGCTCCACCGCGATGCGGAGGTAGAGCTTCCGGTCGAGCGCATTGTGATGGGTGACGAACGGCCGGGCCGTGGCGCCGCCATAGAGAGGCTGGAGCACGGGCGTCTCCACTTCGAGGAAGCCGCGGGCGTCGAGGAACTCGCGAAGCGCGCGCACGATCGCGGCGCGCGCGCGGAAGACCGCGCGGACGTCGTCGTTCACGGCGAGATCGGCGTACCGCTGGCGGTAGCGCGTCTCGACGTCCGTGAGGCCGTGCCACTTCTCCGGAAGGGGCATGAGCGACTTCGAGAGGAGCTCGATCTTGTCCGCGCGCACGGTGGTCTCGCCGGTCTTCGTCGTGAAGACCACCCCCGTCACGCCGACCCAGTCCCCTAGGTCCAGGGCGAGCGCGTTCTCGTACGCCTCCGGGCCGAGCACGTCTTCGCGAAGGTAGATTTGGATCGTTCCATCCGCGTCCTTGAGGTGCGCGAAGCACGCCTTGCCGTGGCCGCGCCGGGTCATGAGCCGTCCGGCGATCCGCACCGTTTCGGCCGACTCGATGAGGCGCGCGGCCTCGCTCCGGATGAGCGCGGAGCGGTGCGTGACCGGAAACGCGTACGCGTACGGCTGTATGCCTCGGGCCGTCAGCGCTTCGAGCTTCTCGCGGCGGGTTTCTTGGACGGACACGGTTCCCCGGGAATCAACGGAAACGCGCACCGGAGACGCGCGGCGCGCGCAGCGGATCGAAGGAAAGCGGAGGCGATGGTACGTAGAGGCCGCGGCCCCGGTCAAGCGTCGCGGCGGGTGTCCTTGGCGCGTCGCCCCTCGGCGAGCTCCTCCCAGAGCGACGAGTCGTCCGGGTCGGTCGGCTCCGGCGAGTCCGCCGGCACGAGCGGCTCGGCGGCGGCTCTCTGGGCCGCGGCGCATTCGTGTCCGCAGGACGGACAGAAGAGCCACTGCGGATCGATCCGGCGCTGGCAGCCCACGCAGGCGCTGGCCGAAGGCTCCCCGCAGTGCGGGCAGTAGAGGAACTCGGCGGAGACCGAGCGGTGGCACGACTGGCAGAGCCGCGCCAGCTCCTCCTCGTAGTAGAGGACGCGCCGGAGCTCTTCCAGGCTCGTCTCCCCCGCGATCACCTTCGCGAGGCCGTCCTGACCGATCGGGACCATCCCGGCCTCGATCGCCGTCTGCCGGACCATGGACTCCGACGCGCCGCTCGCGATCATGCGGCGGATCGGATCGGTCATGTCGAGCACCTCGAACACGCCGGTCCGCCCACGGTAGCCCGACTCGCCGCAGAACTCGCAGCCGACGGGGCGATGGAGGGCGAGGTCGCCGGCATCCCGGGGCGAGAGGCCCAGCATACGAAGCTCGTCCCCGGTGGGGCCGTACGTGTCCTTGCACTTCGGACAGAGCGTCCGGACCAGGCGCATGGAGACGACTCCGATCAAGCTCGACGCCACCATGAACGGCTGGAGCCCGAGATCGATGAGCCGGGTGATGGCCGACGGCGCGTCGTTCGTGTGGACCGTCGAGAGCACGAGGTGCCCCGTGATCGAAGCCCGGAACGCGATCTGCGCGGTCTCGAGATCGCGGATCTCGCCGATCATCATGACGTCGGGGTCCTGCCGCAGCATGGCGCGGAGGATCGCGGCAAAGGTCTTCTTGCTCTTCTCGTCGACCTGGACCTGGTTCACGCCGGGCACCTGGAACTCGATCGGATCCTCGACGGTCACGATGTTCTTCGTGACCGAATGGATGTGCTGGAGGATCGAGTAGAGCATGGTGGTCTTGCCGCTCCCGGTCGGACCCGTGACGATGAGGATCCCCTGCGGGCGCGAGCCGTAGGCGCGCATCCGCTCGATCTCCCGCTCGGTCAGTCCGAGCGAATCGAGGCGGAAGGCGGAGCGCTCCTGATCGGCGATCCGTATCACGACCTTCTCGCCGTGCGCGGTCGGCAGCGTCGAGACGCGGAGGTCGATCCGCCGGCCGTCCACCTCGACCCGGAAGCGCCCGTCCTGCGGGAGACGCTTCTCGGCGATATCGAGCGTGGCCAGGATCTTGAGGCGCGACGTGAGCGCTCCCTGGGTCCACTTCGGGAGCCGCTCCAGATCTTGGAGCAAGCCGTCCACGCGGACGCGCACGCCGACCACCTTGTCCTGCGGCTCCACGTGGATGTCGCTTGCGCGCATCTCCACGGCGCGGGTCAGGAGCCAGTTGGCGAGCCGCACGATCGGAGGGCCGGCGCTGATCTTCATGAGCTCGTCCACCGAGACGTCGGCGTCGACGTCGACGATCTCCTTCAGCTCGGTGGTCGGCTCGCTCGCGATGATGGTCTCGAGGATGCCCGAGATGTTCGCGTCGATGTGGTAGTACTTCGAGATCGCGTCCACGATCGCGGACGGCGGCGCGAGCACGGGCCGGATGAAGTACCCGCTCTGGAATCGAAGGTCCTCGAGCGCGGCCGCGTTCAGGGGATCGGCCATCGCGATGCGCAGCGTGTTCCGGGCTTCGAGATCGAGCGGGATGGCCGTGTACTTCTTCGCCAGGTCCTCCCGCACGAGGCTGATCACGCTCTCATCGATCGCCACCGTGGACAGATCGACGAGCGGAAGCCCGAGCTGCTGATGGAGGATGCGGCAGACGTCCGTCTCGCTCACGACCCCCGTGCGCGCGAGGATCCGGCCGAGCGGCTCCTTGCTCTGCCTCTGGCGGCGGAGCGCTTCCTTGAGCTGCGGCTCCGTGATGAGCCCGGCCTCGAGGAGATACTCCCCCAGCTTCTTTCGATTCTTGACGCTTTCGTCGTCGACCACGAGGCCCCCGTGCATCCGTGCAAGCGGCGTGGAACGGATGAAGCCGTTCCGTGACGGGCAAAGGCCATGCCACGAACGGGAGGGGTCGCGGGCGCGACGGATCAACCGCTTACGCGCGGCGGGAACGGATGGCGGTGCGGATCCTGCGTGCGATTTTGCGGCGGCCGTGCATCCTGCACGGCGCGACCAAGGGGCGGGTCAGGCGCGCGGCCGCGACGCCGCGTCGTCAGGAAGCGTCGGCGGTCTTCGCGCGAGGTCGTTCCAGCGCGAGCTTGTCCATCTCCTCGCCGAAGCGCACGGAATAGTCGCCGTCGAAGCACGCGTAGCAGTGATCGTCCGGCCGGTCGACGCAGGCGCGGAGCCCTTCCATGGAGAGGTAGCCCAGGGTGTCGACGTGGAGATACTTTCGGATCTGCTCCACCGTGTGGGAGGACGCGATCAGCTCGCGCCGGTTCGGCGTGTCGATGCCGTAGTAGCAGGACCAGCCGATCGGCGGGCTCGAGACGCGGAAGTGGATCTCGCGCGCGCCGGCGGCGCGGAGCATGGCGACGAGGCTCCGGCTCGTCGTGCCGCGCACGATCGAGTCGTCCACCACCACGACCCGCTTCCCCTCGAGGATGCGCCGGACCGCGTTGAACTTGAGGTTCACGCCGAAGTCGCGCGTGATCTGCTGCGGCGCGATGAAGGTGCGTCCGACGTAGTGGTTCCGGATGAGTCCCAGCTCGAACGGAATGCCCGACTGTTCGGAGAATCCGAGCGCGGCCGAGTTGCTCGAGTCGGGGACGGAGATCACGATGTCCGCCTCGGCCGGATGCTCCTCGGAGAGACGCCGCCCCAGCCGGCGCCGGACCGAGTCGACGCTCGCACCGAAGACCACGCTGTCGGGACGCGAGAAATAGATCAGCTCGAACACGCAGGCGCGCTGGGGCTCGGGGCGGAAGAGGCGGTACGGCTTCACCCCCGATCCGTCGATCACGACCATCTCGCCGGGCTCGATCTCCCGGATGAAATCGGCTCCGACGATGTCGAGCGCGCAGGTCTCGCTCGCGAGCACGTGCGCCTCGCCGCGGCGGCCCAGGCAGAGCGGGCGGAAGCCGCGCGGATCGCGCACCCCGATCAGCTTGTCCCCCGCCAGGATCACGAGCGAGTAGGCGCCCTGGCAGCGGCCGAGCGCCTCCGGAATCATCCGCTCGATCTCGGTCGCCGAGGAGCGTGCGATGAGATGCAGGATCACCTCGGTGTCGCTCGTGGTCTGGAAGATGGAGCCCTTCCCTTCCATCTCGTCCCGGAGCGAGAGCGCGTTCACGAGGTTCCCGTTGTGGCCGATCGCGATCTTGCCTTCGCGGTAGTTCACGACAAGGGGCTGGGCATTCGCGAGCTGGCTTCCGCCGGTCGTGGAGTAGCGGTTGTGGCCGATCGCGATGGACCCGCGCATCGTTTCGAGCGCGCGCCCGGCGAAGACGTCGGACACGAGGCCGAGCCCCTTGTGCTCGCGGTACTCCATGCCGTCGGTCGCGACGATGCCCGCGCTCTCCTGGCCACGGTGCTGGAGCGCGTAGAGCCCGGCGTAGGCGAGCCGCGCCGCGTTCTCCGCGCCCCAGATTCCGAACACCCCGCACTCCTCCCGCAAGCGGTCCTGGTTCCGGATCGCCACGTCGATCGAGGTCCCCTGCACCGTGTCTGACGCCACGCTCGAAGGCTCCTTCATGCGGCTTCCCGCCGCGATGCGGCCGGCGCGCGGAGGAACGCTTCCACCGCGTCCCACGCCGCCGGCTCGTCGATCCTGAGATCGGTTTCCGAATGCGGATTCACCAAGAGGCCCCGCCGCGATCCCGTCACCGGTCCGACCGCGCGATAGCACGCCTCGCGATCCTCCGCGCCGGCATGGGACCCGACGGTCCAGAGCCACCAGAGCCTCGCCCGCCGGATCGCTCCGATGCCCTGCATCGGATGCTCCCTGAGGAGCCGCTCGAGCAATCCCTGATCCCGCGTATCACCGCGTGGACGCGCCAGGATGCCCCAGGCTCCTTCGGGCGGCGCGAGCGCCTCCCCGCGCTCCACGGCGCGGGTGAACCGATATTGCTCCTTGTTCGGATTCACGAAGAAATTGCTGCTCTCGATCGCGTGCGCGAGCTCGCCTTCGAACTCCGTCGCGCGCGATCCCTCCACAGGCTCGAAGACGAACACCTCCTCGCGAATCAGCTTCTGGAGCGCTTGACCCTCCGGGAGGAGCTTCCGCGCCGCATCGAGCGCGGTCCACGCCGTGAGGTCCGCGATCTTGAGCCGGGTCCTTAGCACCGCGCTCATGCCGCCTCCCGCCTGGCCCCGCCCAGATGCCGGGCGAGCGACTCGAAGAGGAAGCGCCCCGGTCCGGCTCCCTCGAGGGCGCCGCGCGAACCTACCGCCGCGCGGCGCCGATCGCCCCACGCGCCGCGTGATTCGAGCGGAACCTGGAAGAGCCAGGACGCGCGCTCCGGGTGCGGCATCAGCGCGAGCACGTTCCCTCGCGCGTTCGTGATTCCCGCGGCCTGGAGCATGGCGCCGTTCGGATCGTCGGGATACCGGACAGCCAGCCTCCCTTCCGCGTCCACGTAACGAAACAAAGCCAACCCATCCTTTTCGATGCGATCGCGCACGGCGGGGTCCGCCGTCTCGAAGCGTCCCTCGCCGTGAGCCATGGGAAGTGGCGCCACCCGATCGCCTTGGAGCGTCGAGGTCCACAAGGCGGCGCCGGGTCCGTCGCCCGCGCGCACGCGCACCCAGCGGCACAGGTACCCCTGGCGGCGCGGCGCCCGGTTGGGCGCGAGCGCGAGCTCCACGGCTCCCTTGTGGAATCCGGGAACGAGCCCTGCCTCGACGAGCACCTGCGCTCCGTTGCACACGCCGAGCACCGGCTTCCCTGATTCCGATTCCTGCGCGATCCGCTCGACCGCGGGCAGCTTGGCTGCCACCGCGCCGGCGCGGATCCGGTCCTGATACGCAAATCCGCCGGGAAGGACGAACGCGTCGAACGCGGCGAGCGACGAGGACGGCTCGTTGAACCGCACGATCGCCGCTTCGAGCCCCACCGCTTCCAGCACCCGCACGGTCTCGTACTCGCAATTGACGCCGGGTATTTGAAGGACAGCCACGCGCGCCATCGTCACTCCACGTAGGGGCGGATCGCGTCGGAATGGATCCGCGCGAGCTCCGCCAGGTCCGCGTCCACCAGCGTCGAGCCTTGACTCACGATTCGAAGGCGCGGCTCGGCGGAGGTCGAGCCGATCGCGGTGAGATCGACGCCCGCCTTCTCGAAGAGCTCGGCCACCTCGCGCTCGCGCTCCGGCGCGACCTCGAGGAGGAAGCCGGGCGTCTCGCCGTAGAGGCGCGCCTCGATCGCGACTCCGTCCGACTCGGGTAGGCGAAGGTCGAGCCCGAGCCCCATCGCGCTCCAACCGCCGAAGGCCATTTCGAGCGCGGCCATCGCGAGCCCGCCGTCCGAGATATCGTGGCACGCCAGCACGAGGCCGCGGCTCACCGCTTCAAGTACTACATGAAGGCGCCGCCGCTCCGTCTCGAAATCGAGCGAGGGAAGCGCCCCACCCTTCTCTCCCGCAAGGAGATACTGAGCTTGGGATGCGCCCATGGCTGACTGGCGAGGCCCCGTGAGAAGAAGTGATGCGCCGGCTTCCTTGAGCCCCGAGTTCACCGCCACAGCGTAGTCGTCGAGCACGCCAAGCGCGGCCACGATCGGGGACGGCTCGATCGAGCGGCCCGTCGAGGACTCGTTGTAGAAGGAGACGTTCCCCGAGACGATCGGAACTGGCGTCACGCCGTCGGGCCCGAGCGCGCGCGCCGCGTCCCCCAGCCCGCGCACGCTCCGCACGAACTCGTCGAAGACTTCCGGATCCTCGGGGTTGCCGAAATTCAAGCAGTCGGTCAGCGCGATGGGCCTCGCCCCGACCGCCACGAGATTGCGGAGCGCTTCGTACACCACGTGCGCCGTGCCCCAGTATGGGTCCGCGGCGACGTACCACGGATTGCCGTCGACCGTGATCGCGGCGCCGAACGGCGCCCCTGGGACGGGGACGAGCACCGACGCGTCCGCCTCCCCCGCGCGCACGGCCATCCGCGCCTGCACCTCGGTGTCGTAGTAGCGGAGGATCGGGTCGCGTGACCCCAGATTGGGCGACGCGATCAGTCGTCGCAAGAAGGCGCCGTGGTCCGGGACGCGAAGCGCCGGCGCGGCGGACGTCGCGGCGGCACGAGGACGCTCCGCGCGGCGGTGCTCGATCCCAGCCGTGATCACCTCGACCGGGGCATCGCACACCGCCTGACCATGGCGGAGGATACGGTAGGACGGATCCTTGCGGACCCGGCCGATCGTAGCCGCGCGCGCGCCGTCGTAGACGCCGGGGAGCGCGTAATCCTCGTTGTAGATCGCGAGGAGCTTCGGCGCGAGTCGCTCGGGAACGACGAGGGCGAAGCGCTCCTGCGTCTCCGAGCAGGCGATCACCTCGGGCGGATACTCCCCGCGCGGCGTGGGGACGAGGTCGAGATCCACGTCCATGCCGAATCCGCCGGCCGCCGCGAGCTCGGAGGACGCGCACGCGATCCCGCCCGCGCCCAGATCCTTGAAGCCGAACGGCGCCCCCTGCGCGAAGAGCCAATCGAGCGCGGCCCGGTTCGCCTCGAAGAGCACGCGCTTCAGGAAGGGATCGGGCACCTGCACGTGCCCCCGCTGCTCGGGGGCGTCCTGCTCGAGGATGGCCGACGCGAAGGAGGCGCCGCCGAATCCGGTCTCGTCCGTCGGCTTGCCGACGAGGACGAGCACGTAGGGCTCGCGCGCGGCGGCCTCCGGGACGCGGCTTCGCACCACACGGTCCTCCCGGACCAGGCCGAGGGCCACCACGTTCACGAGGCAGTTCTCGTCGTAGCGGTCCGAGAAGAAGACGTCCCCTCCCAGGTTCGGAACACCGAGTGGATTTCCGTACTGCCAAATGCCGTCGACGACGCCCCGCACGATCTCGCGCACGCTGCTCGCGCGCGGACCTTCGGGATCGCCGAATCGGAGCGCGTCGAGAACGCCGATCACTTCCGCCCCCATGCAGTTCACATCGCGCACGATCCCGCCGATCCCTGTCGCGGCGCCTTCGACCGGCACCACCTGCGAGGGATGGTTGTGGCTCTCGTGCGCGATGACGAGCGCATACGAGACACCGGCGTGCGTGCCGAGCCGGACGACGCCCGCGTCTTCTCCGGGGCCCAGGATCACGTCGGGGCTCTGCGTTGGAAGGAACGCCTTGAGCGCCCAGCGGCTCGACTTGTAGGAGCAGTGCTCGCTCCACATGGTGTCGAAGATGGTCGCCTCGACGCGGGTGGGGTCGCGCTCCAGGAGCTCGAGCATGCGCCGCACCTCGCCCGGCGCGAGGCGGAGCCCCTCGTCGGCCATGATGCGGCGGATCGTCGCGTCGTCCGCCCCGGTCAGGGGGAGCACGGAGGTGTCAGTGGCCGGCGGCAACGGGCGCTCCCAGGACGCGGTCGAAGATCCGCTCCACGTGGCGGAGATAGTGGCCAGGCTCGAAGCACGCTTCGACCTGCTCCTTGTCGAGCACCTTCGTGACCGCCGGGTCGGCGAGAAGCCGCGCCTTGAGATCGGGGCCGCCCCGCCAGGCCTCCATCGCGTGCCCTTGCACGGCGGCGTAGGCCGCCTCGCGCGACATCCCCGCGGTGGTGAGCGCGAGCAGAACCCGCTGCGAGTAGACGAGGCCGCGGGTCAGTTCGAGATTGGCGCGCATCCGGTCGGGATAGATCCGGAGGTCCGACACGATCTCCTTCATCTGCGCGGTCATGAAATCCGCGAGGAGGAACGAATCGGGCAGGATCACCCGCTCCACACTCGAATGGCTGATGTCCCGCTCGTGCCAGAGCGCGACGTTCTCGAGGGCCGCGTGCGCATTCGCGCGAAGGATGCGTGCGAGGCCGCAGACGCGCTCGCAGTTCACGGGATTCCGCTTGTGCGGCATCGCCGAGGATCCCTTCTGTCCCTCGCGGAACGGTTCCTCGGCCTCCAGCACCTCGGTGCGCTGCAGATGGCGGATCTCGAGCGCGATCTTCTCGAGCGACGCGCCGAGGATCGCGACCGCGGCGAGGAGCTCCGCGTGGCGGTCCCGCTGCACGACCTGCGTCGAAACGGGCTCGGGCTTCAATCCGAGCGATCCGAGCACCTCGTCCTCGAGCTCGGGGCTCAGGTGCGCGTGCGTGCCGACCGCGCCCGACAGCTTCCCGACCGCGATCCCCTCGCGCGCCCGGGCGAGGCGCTCCAAGGCGCGTCCCAGCTCTTCGTACCAGACGAGCACTTTAAGGCCGAACGTGATCGGCTCGGCGTGGATGCCGTGCGTGCGCCCTACCATCGGAAGGTCCCGCGTGCGCACCGCGAGGTCGCGCGCGGCCTGGCGGAGCCCTTCGACTTCGCGCGTCAGGAGATCCGTGGCGCGGACGAGGGTCAGGGCGAGCGCCGTGTCGACGAGGTCCGAGGAGGTCATCCCGAGATGGAGATGGCGCGCGTCCTCGCCCACCGTCTCCCCCACCTGGGTCAGGAAGGCGATCACGTCGTGGCGGAGCGTCCGCTCCAGCTCGTCGACGCGCTTCACGTCCACGCGGGCGCGCTCCTTGATCCGCGCGGTCGCGCCGCGCGGGACGTCCCCCTTCCGCTCCATGGCCTCGGCGGCGGCGATCTCCACCTCGAGCCACGTGCGATAGCGGGCCGCATCATCGAAGAGCGCCGCCATCGCCGGCCGGGAATAGCGCTCGATCATCGGACCGTCCCCCCTTCCGGCCGCGAGGTCATTCGCCCCCCTCCGGCGCTTCCGCAAGGAGGAGCTTCACGGTGAACAGCTTTCCCTCGCGCTCGAGCGTGAGCGCGACCGTGTCCCCCACGCCGGCGCCGAAGATCACCCGGTACGCCTCGTTTCCGTCGCTCACTTCCGTTCCGTTGACCTTGCGGATGATGTCGCCCACGCGGACCCCCGCCTTGTCGGCGGGACTCCCCTTGTCGACCGTCGCGACGTAGAGCCCCTTCCGGTCCGTCGTCTGAAGCCGCTCGGCCACGTAGGGCGTGAGCTCCCACGTCGCCACGCCGATCCAGACGTTCCGCACACGGCCGTACTTGATGATCTCGTCGACCACGTGCTTGGCCGCGTCGATCGGAATGGCGAATCCGATCCCCTCGGAGCCGCCGCTCTTCGTGAAGATGAACGTGTTGACGCCGATCACCTCTCCCTTCGCGTTCACGAGCGGTCCGCCGGAATTGCCCGGATTGATGGCGGCGTCGGTCTGGATCATGTTCTTGTAGATTCCCGCGCTCTGCGCCTGGGCCTTGATGTCGCGGCGCGTCGCGCTGATCACCCCTGCCGTGACGGTCGGCTGCGTGTCGTTGAGGAGGAAGCCGAAGGGGTTCCCGATCGCGATCGCCCACTCGCCGACCATGAGATCGGTCGAGGTCCCGAGCGGAGCGGTCGGGAGGTTCTTGCCGTCGATCTTCACGATCGCGAGGTCGTACTGCGGATGCGAACCGACGATCCGGCCGGTCAGGTTGCGGCCGTCCGGCAGGATCGCGGTGATCTTGTCGGCGCCATGCACCACGTGCTCGTTCGTGAGCACGTAGCCATCCTTCGAGATGATGAAGCCCGATCCCATGCTCGGGATCTGCTCGCGGTAGCGGTACTGCGGGATCATGTCGCGGAAGAAAGGCTCGAAGAAGTCCCCGGGCGCCGTGGACACGACGCGCGTCTGGACCACGCTCAGCGTCACGACGGCGGGGCCGACCCGCTCGGCGGCCTCCACGATCGCGGTGCGGCGCGTGTTGTCGATGGCGGCCGGCGATTGAGCCGCGGCCGCGGCGGGTGTCGCGGCCGGCTTGAGAGCCGCGGACGCAGCGTTCTCCGGATCGGCGAGGCCGGCCCTGTGCTTTGCGGGAGCGAGCACGAGGAGACCGACCAGGACGACGACGCCGATCAGCACTCCGGCCGAAAGCGGGGCCACGGTCCCGATCCAGCGCCGGACCGGCGTCTCTACCTCATGCTGGGACATCGAGAGGCTCCTTCGGGATCCATCCCACGCGGGGATATTTCACTCGCATCAGATACAACCCGTGCGCCGG
>Ga0111538_10000080_pt1 | contig 103592 bp, 98 predicted proteins | sample SoiMethybrSBSTD1_FD_79669 | JGI IMG/M metagenome (GOLD analysis project Ga0111538, IMG submission 79669) | Bulk soil microbial communities from a Populus tree surrounding site in Tennessee, USA - Soil MetaG P. TD hybrid SBSTD1 (version 2)... | ecosystem: Environmental > Terrestrial > Soil >... | reverse complement strand
GGCCGAAGGTCTGCGAGCGGCTCAAGGCCTCGGGAATCCACCTCGCCGGCGACATGTTCGAAGGCGTCACGGAGGTCCGGTAATGCTCATCGCGCTGGTTCTGCTGGCATTCATCGTCGGCGTGGCGTTCGTCATGGGCGGCTACACCGCCATTGCCAAGGTGCCGCAGATGCTCCTGCAGCGCCGGCTCGACACCCGGCTGCAGGAGGTCTCGCAGCCGCTGGCGCCCGTCGACGACACGCCGGCAAAGATGCTGGTGAAGGTCCAGAACGTCGGGCCGCTGCCTGCTATCGATCGGATTCTGGCCGGCACCACCAGGGGATCGGCGCTCGGCAGATGGCTCGATCAGTCCGGGCTGAAGCTGTCCGTGAGCGGCGTCGTCCTGATCGGAACCGGGCTGGCAGTAGTGATGGCCCTGGTCGCCAGCATGGCCGCGCGGTCCAAGTACGCGCTGCCGGTGGGCGCCGGGCTCGGGTTCGCGCTTCCGTTCGTCTTTCTCAGCTTCAAGCGAACGCGGCGGCTCCGGGCGTTCGAAGAACAGTTCCCCGAAGGGCTCGACCTGATTTCGCGGGCCTTGAAGGCCGGCCACGCGTTCGCGACCGGGTTGAAGATGGTGGCCGACGAGATGCCCGAGCCGGTCGGCCCGGAGTTTCGCAAGACGTTCGACGAGCAGAACTTCGGCCTGCCTCTCAAGGACGCGCTCGACAACCTGACCTTCCGCGTGCCATCGCTCGACGTGCGATTCTTCGCGACCGCGGTGCTGATCCAGCGGGAAACCGGCGGCAACCTCGCGGAGATTCTCGAGAACCTCGCGCACGTTGTCCGCGAGCGGTTCAAGATTCTCCGGCAGGTGCGAGTGTACACGGCGCACGGCCGGTTCACCGGCTACGTCCTGCTCGCGCTTCCGGCCGTGCTGTGTGTCGCGTTGTCCTTCATCAACCCTGACCACATGAACCTGCTCTTCCGCGAGCGGATGGGGCAGATGATGCTGGGCGGCGCACTGGTCATGCAGACGATCGGCTACGTGTGGATCAAGCAGGTCATCAAAATCGAGGTGTAGCGTGTCAACGATGCTCCTGCCGCTGCTAGCGTTCCTCTTCGGGACGCTGATTATCACCGCCGGCGCGATGGCTTTGATGCCACGCCGCGCCAGTGCCATCGAGCGCCGTCTCGAGGAGTTGGCCGTGGTTGGCGGCACCGACCAGCCCGAGGCGCCTCCCTGGTATCAGAGCCTGGTCGGCCTGTTCAAGCGGGTCGGCGAGAAGGCGCCGCGCTCGCCCAAGGAGCTCGGCACGCTCCGCCTGCGCCTCGTGCAGGCGGGCTACCGGCGCGACGAAGCGCTGACCATCTTCTTCGGCATCCGGGTCACTTTCGCGCTGGTGTTGTTCGGCCTTCTGTCGACACCGGTCTTCATGCGGCCGAACCTCACGGTCGCGCTGGGAGGTCTCGGCTTCGGCTATCTGTTACCCGGAATGGTTCTGGCCCGGAAGGCGAAGGGGCGGGCCCACCGGATTCGCCTTGCGCTGGCCGATATGCTCGATCTCCTCGTCGTCAGCGTGGAAGCGGGTCTTGGCCTCGACCAGGCGATTGCGCGCGTCGGCGCGGAACTGGCCTTCGCCTATCCCGAGCTGTCCGACGAGCTGCGTCTCATCAACCTGGAGCTTCGCGCCGGCAAGGCGCGGTCCGAAGCGCTCCGCAACCTGGCCGATCGCACCGGTGTCGAGGATCTCAGCTCACTGGTGACGATGCTGATCCAGACCGACAAGTTCGGCACTAGCGTCGCCCAGTCGCTGCGGGTGTACTCAGAGACCCTCCGCACGAAACGCCGCCAACGCGCCGAGGAGGCCGCCGCCAAGACCGGTGTGAAGATGGTGTTCCCGCTGGTCTTCTGCATCTTCCCGGCGATCTGGGTCGTCACGATCGGGCCGGCGGCGATCCGGTTCGTCACCGTCCTGTTCCCGATAATCGACAAAATGAAATAGTCGAGGGCTACGGGTTTCCGTCATGGCACTGATTGCGAAAAACCTCGATACCGGCGCTCTCGTCGCCGACAACGTCGCGGTCGCCGACACCAGAGCGACGCGGGCAGTCGGCCTGCTCGCCCGCTCGGGGCTCAACCCCGGCGAAGCGCTGTGGATCGTCCCGAGCCGGGGCGTTCATACCTGTTGGATGCGGTTCACGATCGACGTGCTCGCTCTCAACGAGAGTGGCGTGGTCGTCGATCGAGTCGCCGAGTTGAAGCCGTGGCGGATACGTCTGCCGCGCCGGGGCACGGCGGGGGTGCTCGAGCTGCCGGCAGGGTGCATCGCCGCGACCGGAACCGAGATCGGGCACCGCATCCAGCTGACGACCGGCCCTGGCGTTTCCATGTACGCAGCGGGGGGTGTGCGATGAGCATGGCCATAGCCATGTCGGACCGTTCGGCGTCAGGCAGTTCCCAACCTGTGCCGCCGCAGCCGCCGGCGACGATCCAGGATACCGGGCTCCACCCCGACACGCTCGCCCAGCTGATGTTGAAAACGCTGGTGAACGGCGAGTCCACCGGTACCGGGCTCGCCGATGCGCTGCGGCTCCCGTATTCGGTGCTCGACGCATTGATTCAGCACGCGCGCGTCGAGAAGCTGGTCGAAGTCCGCGGCGCGACCGGAACAGGGACGGCGGCGTACCGGTACATCCTGACCGACCTCGGCCGCGAGCGCGCGATGCAGTTTCTCGACCTGTCGCGGTATGTCGGACCGGCGCCGGTGCCGCTCGCCCATTACAACGCGTACGTCCGTGCCTGCATGGCCGCGCGTCCGTACGTGGATCGCGACACGCTCGCCCGGGGATTCGAGGAGCTGATCGTCAACAAGGGGATGTTCGACGCGCTCGGTCCGGCCGTGAACTCCGGCAAGGCGCTGTTCCTCTACGGGGCGCCCGGCAACGGCAAGACCGTGCTCGCCGAGGGCATCGGACGCGCGCTCGGCACGGAGATGTACGTCCCGCACGCGATCGACGTCGACGGTCAGACCGTGACGGCCTTCGATCCGGTCAACCACGTGCCGCTCGGTGGTCCCGCCTCCTCGAGCAGCGTCATCGTCACCACCTCGCACGATCGGCGATGGGAGCGGATTCGCCGTCCCCTGGTCGTCGTCGGCGGCGAGCTGACCCTGGAAATGCTCGACCTCACCTTCAATCCGATCTCGCGTTTCTACGAAGCGCCGATTCAGATGAAGGCCAACGGCGGCGTGTTCGTGGTCGACGACTTCGGCCGGCAGCGCATCGCGCCGCGCGATCTGCTCAACCGCTGGATTGTCCCGCTCGAGAGCCGCGTCGACTTCCTGACCCTGCACACCGGACGCAAGTTCGAAATCCCGTTCAACGTGCTGATCGTGTTCGCAACCAACCTGAAGCCCGAGACCCTCGCCGACGAAGCGTTCCTGCGTCGTATTCCGTACAAGATTCGCGCGAAGAATCCGACCGTCGACGAGTACTGCCGCATCTTCGAGCTCAACTGCCGGAAGCGGCAGATCGCGTTCGACCCGGTGATGGTCGAGTACCTCAATCGGAAGTACTACACCCCCCGCAAGCTGCAGATGCGCGCCTGCCATCCTCGCGACCTGGTCGAGCAGGTGGTCAACATCTGCCGGTATCACGGACGCGATCTCGCGATCACGCGCGAGCTGCTCGATCAGGCGTGCGGGAGCTATTTCCTCGAAGAGGCCAGTTCGCAAGGGAACGAAGCATGAAGCGCCTGCCGGTGCCGTCGGAGGTCGACGGCGACGGCGCCGTCGGGATGGATATCGGCCTGCTCAATCAGCGCGGGAGCCAGATCAGCGCCCCCGATGCCGCCGATCTGGCCGCCCGCTTCGTTGTCGTCGTCCTGTTCACGCTGCTGGCGATCCGGATCGGCAGTGACTTCCTGCAAACCGGGCGGCTGACCGGCCTGCTGCTGCTCGCGAGTGAAACGCTCGTGGTGATCCTGACGGTGCGGCGCCGCTCGTCCTCGATCATCGATCGCAGCCCGCGCGCCCGCGTGCTCACCGCGCTCTCGATCATGGGGCCGTTCCTGGTGCGGCCGGCAACCGCGGCGGGGCTGGCATCCGAAACCGTCACGGTCCTGCTGTCAGGCGCCGGCCTGAGTGTCGTCATCGCCGGGAAACTCTCGCTCGGCCGGAGCTTCGGCCTGATGCCCGCCAATCGGGGCATCGTGTCGACCGGCCTCTACCGTATCGTGCGTCATCCCATCTACCTCGGATATCTCATTACGCACATCGGCTTCGCCGCCGCCAATCCGACCCTCTGGAACGCGGTGATTCTGCTCGGCGCCGATCTCGCGCTGATGTGGCGCGCCGTCTGCGAGGAGCAGACGCTGCAGCAGGATCCTTCGTACCGGGAGTATCTGCAGCTCGTGCGGTGGCGGGTGGTGCCGGGCGTGTTCTGACCTAGTCAGTCAGCCGCGCGACGGTTGCTCCGAGATGCGTCTCGGCCGCGTCCCAGAATTCCTCGACCAGCGGATGTTTCTCCAGCGCGTTCTGCACGATCCCGCGCTGCACGCCTTTTCCTCTCCCGTGGATCAACCGCACTTCACGCAATCCAGCTTCATGCGCGGCGCGGATGTATTCGTCGACGACTGAGGGGATGTCGCGGGGTGAGAAGGTGTGGAGATCGAGTGTGTGGTCGATCGGGATCTCGTGGGGGTCGCTCATATAGCAACTAGCTGATCGTCAGCGTTCGGTCAGCATTTATTGGTAAGAAATGCTGACTGAGCGCCACACAATCAGCTGGTTGCTGTCGCGTGTCTTTAGCTATGACCCCTTCGCGTAACTTGCGGTCACCGTCGTCGTGATGCCGCCTCGCGCTGAGAAGTCGCCGACCACCGTCATGCGCCGGGGGGCGGAGACGGCGACCAGGTCGTCGAGGATCTGGTTGGTCACGGCTTCGTAGAAGATGCCGCGGTTGCGGAAATCGATCAGGTAGTACTTCAGGGCCTTCAGCTCGATGCACCGCTCGTCGGGGACGTAGGTGATCCGGATCTCCCCGAAGTCGGGGAGGCCGGTCTTCGGGCAGACCGACGTGAACTCGGGACAGCGGATGGCGATCTCGTAGTCACGCCCGGGACGCGGATTGGGGAAGGTCTCTAGCTCCAGCGTGGCCACGGCAAAAAATTGTAACATTCGGGCCGATTTTCCGGGGGATTTGCGGGTATCGTCATTGACAGCGCAAAACATCGCGCGCTAGGATACCCGCTGATTTATTCGGAATTTTTCCGCTGCTGCTGTTCGCGCGCGTGGCCGGTAGCGGGTCTCAGCAAGAGCGCGCCCAAGCAAGGGGACAAACCGATGGCAGAGGCCCGCAGGATGGGCAAATCCGAACTCTTCTCGCACTTCGCGGATCGCTTCGAGGTGAAGCGCACGCAGGCGCGGGAGTATTTCGATGAGCTGAATACACTGGCCGAGAAGGAGCTGAAGCGGTCAGGCGAGTTCGTGCTCCCGGGTATGGTGAAACTGGTGGTTCAGAAGCGCAAGGCGCGGATGGGCCGCAACCCGGCCACTGGCGAGGCCATCAAGATCCCCGCCAAGACCGTCGTCAAGGCGCGCATCGCCAAGCAGTTGAAGGACGCCGTTCTTCCCCGCAAGTAGCAGGCGGTCCATGTGCCGGGGCGGGCCGCGTTCAGCGCTTCGCTGAACGCCGCCGGCCGGACACCGGCACCGACCTCTTCGGCCCCTGGCGCCGCGACTGTGCGGTACGCCAGCGGGCCGGTCTTGTCTCTCGCCTCAGGCGGCGACCGATCGTCCCGCCAGCAGCCGGCTATACACCGTGGCCGGCGCCAGCCGTTCCATCTTCGATTCCAGACTGGTCATCGAGTCGTCGTCCACGATGATGCGATCGGTCGCATCGATGGTGACCTCGCAGCTGAATCGCCGACTGCCTCGTGCGGTCTTCTGCTCGTAATACCGCGCCGCGTAGCGCTGGCCTTCGATTTCGATCTCGGTGACTTTCACGGACTTGCGAAACATCTTGGTCCTCCTTACACGCAGACGAACCCGCTTGCAAAATTCCCGGTCTACCCGGCCACCAGCATCGGCCGCGTGCGTGTGCGTGGAAACTCGAGCACGAAAGTCGTGCCCGTCCCGACTTCACTGGTGACCCGGATCTGGCCGCCGAGCTGGTCGACGATCTTTCGCGAGATCGCCAGCCCCAGTCCCAGGCCCCGCCGCTTGGTCGTGACGAAGTCCTCGAAGATCGCGGTCAGGCGATCGGCCGGGATGCCACAGCCGGTATCCTGCACGCGCACGAGCACACGGTCGGGCCGGGTCTCTGTGCCGACCGTAATCAGGCCCCCGGGCGCGGTCGCCTGAATCGCATTCAGAATCAGGTTGCGATAGACGCGGCCGAGCGCAAACACATCCCCTTCGATGAACGCCGGCTCCGGCGCGGTTTCGAGCTGCAAGGTGACCCCCGCGGTCTCGGCGTGCTGCTGCATCGAGTCCACTGCCTCGGCGACCGTTCGCTGGATCTCCACCGGGAACCGCTCCAGCGGGATCGGCCGGGCGATGTTGCGCAGGTCGTCGAGCACCCGCTTGATCATCACCATCTCGCGTTCGACGGTCCGCTTGAAGGTCTCGCGGTACTCGTGATCGTCGAACATCTTCACGATCAGCTTGCAGCTGTTCCCGATGTTTTGGATGGGATGCGACAGGTCGTGCACCAGCCCTGCCGCGATCCGGCCGAACATCGCCTGCCGTTCCTGCTTGCGGACGTCCTCCTGGAGCTCGACGAGGCGATCGGCCATCGCGTTGAACGAGTCGCCGAGCTGATGAATCTCGTCGCGCCCGCCGATCGCGACCCGCTGATCCATCCGGCCCTGGGCGAGCGCCTGCGTCGCCGCGGTGAGCGCGAAGATCCTCGTGATGAACGAACGCGCCCACACCCACCCGAGCAGGATCGTGCCGAGCAGCGCCAGGCCGATCGCCGCCACCAGCTGCTGCTGGAACTGACCGGTCACCGCATACGCCTCGTCAGTCGGTTGTTCGACAATCACCGTCCAGTTGATGTCGGGCACGCGTGCGACGGCCGCAAGCTTCTGGCGGGTGTCGCGGTCGGTGTAGATCTGCGCGAACTTCGACTCGTCTGGATCGTGCTTCGACACCAGCTCGACTTCCGGCAGCGGATGCTGCGGATCGACAGGCAACGCGACCAGCCGCTTCTCCGCGGGGTTGCCATGGGCGATTACCTGGAGGTCGGACGAAAGCACGAGCGCATAGCCCTCCTTGCCGACGCGGACCAGATCCACGAACCGCCACAGGTCTTCGAGTGAGATGCGGGCAATCAGCCAGCCGATGGTCGTAGTCCCGGTCTTCAGGCGGATCGAGAGATCCGTGGTCGGCAGGCCGTCGTTGTCCAGGAAGATCGGCGCGACCTCGACGCCTTGCGTAGTATGCGAGGAAACCGTGGAGACCTTGGTTTCCGGCGGCCCGACCCGGCTCGTAGCCACGACCCGGCCGCCGCCGTCGAACAGCGAGATCTCATGGAACTCGGGAAACTCGAGGACGTGATTCTTGAGGATGCGGGACTGCTGCCACTGCGCGAGCGACGTCTCGGCGAGCTCCTGTGCCGTCGAACGCACGATCCGCGCGATGTTGTCGATGTACAGCTTCACGCGGGTCGCGACTTGATCGGCCAGCGCCACGTTGCCCTGGTTCACCGACTCGCGGGTGCCGCTGCGCAGGCTGGTGATCGACAGGCCACCGTAAATCACCAGCGGCGCGACCGCCGCGGTCGCGATCAGCATCACGAAGCGTGAAGTGATTCGCCTCATCGCCGCGCCGCCGACGCGCGCTGGGTCGGCCGCAGCTGCCAAAGCGTGCCGAGTACGTCGCGATCGGTCTCGTAGGGAATGTAGAAGGCTTTGTCTGCGGCGCGCGCCTCGCGCGGCAGGGCGAGGAAGATGGCCGGCGGATCGTCACGAAGGTGGGACATCACCTCCGAGACGGCGAGCCGCGCCTCGTCACTGCTACGGGCGTGCTGCAGCCGAGCGAGCGCTCGATCCGCGGTCGAGTAGCCGTGATCGAAGTACGGGTTCTTCGACTGCCAGAACACGGTCGGCCAGTCGAGCGTGCGTCCCGTCACCATCTCGAAGATGATGGCCTCGAAGTCGCGGCTCTTGACGGTCTTGTTCGACTCGAGCTGGGTCGTGGTCCGCAGGTCCATGTCGACGCCGACCGCCAGCAGCTGCCGCTGCACGACGAGCGCGATGCGTTCGAAACGTGAATCGCCGGCCGGGACGAGGCAGGTGAAGCGGAACCGTGACGGTGGCTGCTCGGCGCCCGAACGTTTGACCGGGAACCCGGCCGCGTCGAGCCGTACCTTCGCCGCTTCCGGGTTGTAGGGTGAAGGATAACGGCCGCGCGTGTAGGTCGAGAGAAACGGCCAGTACGGGCCTTCGGCGACCTGCCCATGGCCCCGCATCCCGTTGCGCACGACCTCTTCGCGATCGATGGCCTCGTTCAGCGCGACCCGGACCTCGCGCTTCGCAAGGATCGGATGTCGTAAGTTGAACACCAGGGGAATGACATAGGGCCGCAGCAGCGGATAGGTCTGGAAGTCCCCGCCGGCCTGTACGAACTCGATCGCCTCGCGGCTGACCTCGTGCAGGAAGTTGACCTCTCCTCGCATCATCGCGGTCAAGGCGGCCCGCTGACTGGGGTATCGCTTGATCGTCACCCGCCGGACGAACGGCGATCCCTGGTAGTAGTCCGCGAATCTCTCCAGCACGGGAGGATCCGACGACACCACCTTGAACGGTCCGGTGCGGAGCTGCAGGTTGATCTCGTCCTGCAGCCTGACATCGCTGAGTGTTTCCGGCCTGAATCCGAACGGCTGCGCGAACTTCAGCGTCAGCGTCAGCTCGTCGTCAGCGCTGATTGCCGAGATCCCTCGTCTGCGCAGCGGCTCGCTCATCAGCTTCGCCACCGCTTCCGCGGTCACCTTCTCGCCGTTGTGAAACTTCACGTTCGAGCGGAGCCGGAGCGTCAGGCTGGTGCCATCTTCCGCGGAGGTCGCCGACTCGGCGATGCGGAAGACCGGCGTGCCGTCCCATTCGACCGTAATCAGCGGCTCGGCGGAGAAGAGCGGGACCAGACCCCGCACGCTCTGCTCCGATCCAAATGACCCGATTCGCAGCTCGTCGAGAGGCTGGGGAGCACTGTTCTGGCGCGGAGCGTCGGCGGCGCAGGCCGCCGTCATCGTGACCAGCGCCGCCAGCAGGCAGCGGGACGCTCGCACCCGTATTCCGGACATGAGGCGAAGGGCGACGGCCACGCGCCCGGCTGAGCGCGCGTGGCAACCGTCAGTGTAACAGTTGCCCTTTCGGCCCGCTTACTTCTTGGCCGCCGGCGGATACTCGACGAACCATGGGCAGGCTTCGGCGATGCGCAGGTTGCTGTTGGCCTTCTTGACGACTTGAATCTTCATCTCTGCTCTCCGTGTGTGAGGTCGGTGAAAGTGGGTTGACGGTTTCGTCGCTGCCTATCGCAGCGTGTCGACGACGACGTCGACGAGCCAGGGGCGAAGGGTTGCCTTCTTTGCCTTCTTGTTGTTGGTCATGACATCTCCTCTGTGAGTTGCGTTGATGGGGACGAGGCTCCGCAGGGCAGGGTCTTCAGACCTTGCCAGGCTAGTTGATCGCCACCGCCGTCCGCTCGGCGGCGGTGCGGCGGGCCAGGGCGATCAGGCCGGCTTCCATCGCCGGCTTGTGACAGTTGGGTTTGTTGATGGTGCCGAGCTCTGTGTACGCCGCAACGCTGCAGCCGCCGGCGCAGACCGGGATGAACGCGCAGTCGCTGCACTCTTTCCAGGCGGCCAGCGCCTCGAAGCGCGAGGCCGATTCGGCGCGTCGCGTCTCGGTGCGCCCGTCGATGTGCCCGACAGACTGCGTGGCGTCGGCGGCGAACCCCGGGCAGGCGTAGAGCGAGCCGTCAGGGCTGATCGTGTGCGCGTGACGGCGGTGAATCTCGCAGGGACCCATGTGCACGCCGTCGACGGTCGGAAAGCCGCGCTTCCGCGTCTCTTCGCGCAGGAACGACATCTGGTCGTCGAGCATGTGGCAGCTGTCGCAACCGCTGGTCGTCGATACCGCGGTTCCCGCCGACGACATGCACGCGCCGCCGAGCGGCTTCGATTCGCCGACCGCCGTCAGCGGGATGAACTTGGAACTGAGAAGCGGCCTGTCCGCCGTAGCTTCAGCGAAGGCGGTGGGTGCCTGCGGGGTCTTCGGTTCACGGATCACGGGTTTGAAGGCGACCTTCGACAGCTGGTCGGCGAATTCCTGTTCCTTCAGGAAATCGAGGAGCGCCGGATAGCTGTCCGCGGTGTCCATGTCGAAGTTGCCGCCGATGGCCACGCGGGTCTTGTGCGCGATCTGCCGGACGTTGTTGATGATCTTGTCGAAGGTCCCCTGCCCGCCGCGAAGCGGGCGCATCCGGTTGTGCGTGTCGCGGTCGCCATCGAGCGTGATCTTCACCCCGTTCAGGCCGAAGGGGACCAGGCGATCGACGACCTCCGGTGTCAGCAGCAGCCCGTTCGTGATGATGTTGACCAGCATCGAGACGCCGCGCGCCTGGCAGGCATTCCACATGCGCTCGGCGAGGTAATACACGACCGGAAGATTCAGCAGCGGCTCGCCGCCGAAGAAGGTCAACGCATACGAGCGGGCGCCGAGATCATCGAGGCGCCGTTCGGCCCACTCCGCGACCCGCGCCGCGGTGTCGAGCGACATCTTTGCCGCGGTCTTGTTGTAATCGCCGTGATCGCCCTGGATGCAGTAGTCGCACGCGAAGTTGCACTGGAGGGTCGTGAGCACCGTCATGCGCAGCTGGTCGCGGCTCTCACGCACCGATTGAAAGTACTGATGCACGTTGTGCCAATCGGCGTCTCGGCTCTCGACGATGAAACCGTTCTCGGCGAGCGTGGTCAGCGCGTCCCGTTCGTCACTCGTCCACCCTTTCGTCCCTGGCTGTTCGACCCTGTCGAGCAGGTCGGCGACGTCGGACGAGACGATCAGCTGTGCATCGGTGAACGTGTTCATGAGGAACACTTCGCCGAGGTCTTCGAGCGGGACACGGACGTTGAACATCGAGGGCTGCATGCGCGCTCCTAAGGTCTTTCTGTTTCAGGCGGAGAAATGTGAAGCCGAACGCGGGGGAGCTCTGGCAAGTTTCCGTTCGCCGCTACCGGATGAAGTAGCAACCGATATTCCGGGTGAGCCGTATGCTGACCAAAGAGTCCCATGATCTCCATGAGTCGGCTGGAGAGTCACGAATCATGGAGAGTCTGGATGACTCTATGGACAATCAGTTGGCCGATTTCGACGCCTCAAAACCCCTGGAACAGGGCCGGAATCGAGCTTGTCAGGCCAATGGATTGGCCGTCGCGGCTAATTCATTGGCCGATTGGGCTCAGTTGCTGGTTTTCAGCCTCGAGCGACCGGTCTGGAACGACCAGCGCCGGTTCAAATCTCGCCTACGCTCCCCGTAGCTTGCGCGCGAGGTCCCGGAGGTCGAGTCGCGCCATTTTGTGCTTGAGCGTGCTGAGGGGAATGCCCAGGTAACGGGCCGTGGCGGTGACGTTCCAGTCCGATTTTTCGAGCGCCCGGAGAATGAAGTTTCGCTCGAAGGTATCGCAGGCTTCCTGGAACAGCGCCTCGCCCGAGGACGGCGCCGAGTCGAGACGCGCGAAGTGGTACTCGAGCGGCAGATCCTCGTCGGTGATCCACTCCTTGTCGCTGACCGCGACCAGGCGTTCGATCAGGTTCTCGAGCTCGCGGATGTTTCCCGGCCACCAGTACGATTGCAGGATCTTCAGGGCCGAGTCGGAGATGCCGCGCACCGGCTTCCGGAATTTGCCGCGGTACCGCTCGAGGAACAATCGCGCCAGCTCCGGCAGGTCGTCGATGCGTTCCCGGAGCGGAGGCATCCGGATCGGGATGACGTTGATCCGGTAATAGAGGTCTTCCCGGAAACGGCCGTCCTTTACCGCCTTGTCGAGATCGACGTTGGTGGCCACGACCAGGCGGAAGTCGGTCTTGATTGGCTTGATCCCGCCGACGCGCTCGATTTCGCCTTCCTGAATCGCGCGAAGCAGCTTGGCCTGCAGGTCGAATCGCAGATCGCCGATTTCGTCGAGAAACAGGGTGCCGCCGGCGGCGAGCTCGAACTTGCCGAGCTGCTGCTTGTGGGCGCCGGTGAACGAGCCGCGCTCGTGCCCGAACAGCGTGCTTTCGACCAGCTCGTGAGGAATGGCCGAAAGGTTGACCGCGATGAATGGCGCGTCGCCCCGGCCGGATTCCCGATGCACCAGCCGCGCCAGCAGTTCCTTGCCGGTGCCGCTCTCGCCGAGGATCAGGATGGTCGCCGAGAGCCGCGCGACCTTCTGTACCAGATCGACGATGTCGCGGATTTGCCGGCTCGGACCGATCAGGAACTCACGCTCGCTCTGTTCGGCGACTTGAGCGGTGAGGGTGATGACCTGCCGGTTGAGATCCTGCCGCTCGCAGGCGTTGCGGACGAGCGACCGCAGCTCGTCGTAGTCGAAGTCCTTGGTGATGTAGTGGTAGGCGCCGTGCTTCATCGCCTGCACCGCGGTCTCGACCTCGTTGATGGCCGAGATCATGATGCACTCGATCAGGTTGTAGTTCTCCTTGACGATGCGGAGCACGTCGAAGCCGCTGATGCCGGGCAGGCGGACATCGAGCAGGATCAGGTCGACGTCCTCGTGTTTGAGCAGGCCCAGCGCGGCCTCGCCGCTCGACACCGTGAGTACGTTGTAGTCGCGCTTCAGGATTGCAGCGATCGTGTCGCGCATGCCCTGATCGTCATCACAGATGAGGATCGTTTTCCCGGGCGGCATTGGAAGGCGGCAATTGTAGCTGGTTTTCCGTCCCGGGCCCCATCTTGCTTCGCTGTCCGGGCTCCTGCTAAGGTACGGCGGTTGTGGCCGTGTGGATTGTCGCGGGAGTGGCGTTCCTGCTCGCGCTCGCCGCGCTGGGTGCCGTCCGGCGGTCGTTCCGGAAAATCGAGGCCCTGACGCAGTCTTACTGGGAGCTGCGGTACGACTACACGCGTCTGCGGTCCCAGGTCGCCCGGCTCGACCCCGACCAGGCCCCCGCCCTCCCTCCGGACCCGGCACCGCCGGCCGCGGTCAGCTTTGTCCCGCTGACGTCGATAAAGAAAAAGGATCAATAGCGCAGTCATGGCTCTCGAATACGACGTGGTCGTCATCGGTTCCGGCACTGGCGGCTACGTCGCCGCGATCCGCGCTGCCCAGCTGGGGTTGCGGACCGCCGTCATCGAGCGAGCCCCGGTTCTCGGTGGCACCTGTCTCAACTGGGGGTGCATCCCCACCAAAGCCCTGCTCGAGCACGCGCACGCCCTCAAGATTGCCCAGTCCTGGAAGGAATGGGGGTTGACCCTTCGACCTGGCCCCGGGCCGGCCCCGCTGGGTTCGGGGCAGGCCCTTCGACTGGGCTCAGGGCAGGTTGCGCTCGACGAGTCGGCCTTCGGCCTCGACATGGCGCAGGTCCACGCCCGCAAGGACAAGATCGTGAAGGGGCTCACCGGGGGCGTCGAGTTCCTGTTCAAGAAGAACAAGATCACGTGGATCAAGGGCAGCGGCCGGCTGGTGGGCGGCGGCAAGGTGGAGGTCACGGAGGGCGACAAACAGACCGTGACCGCCGTGAAGGAGATCATCGTTGCCACCGGATCGCAGCCGCGGAGTGTTCCCGGGATCGAGATCGATCGCAAGCGCATCATCACCAGCGACGAGGCGATCGGCCTGAAGGAGATCCCGAAGGCGATCGTCATCATGGGGAGCGGCGCCGTCGGCGTGGAGTTCGCGTCGATCTTCCGGCGCTTCGGCAGCACGGTCACGATCATCGAGCTGCTGCCGCGTCTGGTGCCGATCGAAGACGAGGCTGTTTCCGCGGAACTCGAGCGCTCGTTCAAGAAGCAGGCGATCACCGTGATGACAGGAACGAAGGTCACCAGCGCGAAGCCCGGGGCGAACGGCGTCGACATCGAAGCCCAGGCCGGCGACGGCAAGACGACCAGGGTCAGCGCGGAGTATCTGCTGGTCGCGACCGGACGCGGCCCGGTCACCAGCGGTCTCGGTGCCGAAGATCTGAAGCTGCGGATGGACCGCGGCTACATTCATGTCGACCGCGAGTTCCGGACCAGCATCCCCGGGATCTCTGCGATCGGCGACGTCATCACGTTCGATCAGCCCGGGCATCCGCAATTGGCACACCTGTCGTCCGCGGAAGGGATCGCGCTTGCCGAACGAATCGCGGGACACGAATTCCGTCCCATCAACTACGACCAGGTTCCCGGTTGCACGTATTGCGATCCGGAGATTGGCAGCGTCGGTCTGACCGAGCAGGAAGCCAGCGCGCGCGGCTACGATGTTCGCGTGGGCGCGTTCAAATTCGGCGTGCTGGCGCGGGCGCGCATCGCGTCGGAGATCGAAGGCTTCGTGAAGATCGTCGCCGAGAAGAAGTACGACGAGGTGCTCGGTGTGCACATGATCGGGCCGCGCGCCACCGAGCTCGTCGCCGAGGCCACGCTCGCGCTGCGGCTCGAGTGCACGGTCGAAGAACTGATCCGCACGATTCACGCGCATCCGACGATGTCGGAAGCGGTTGGTGAGGCCGCGCATGCGACGCATGGTGCGGCGATACATGCGTAATCTTCGGTTGCCCGCGGTCCGCTGTCCGCAGTCCGCCGCCCGAAGATCACTCACAAGGGTTCCGGTCCGCGGACCGCGGACGGCGGGCCGCGATCACGTTTGAAACGACAGCTGAGAGCTGAAAGCTGAGACCATGCCGAATGTCGTCATGCCCCAGATGGGCGAATCGATTGCCGAGGGGACGATCGTCCGGTGGATCAAGAAAGTCGGCGATTCCGTCGACCGTGACGAGCCGCTCTTCGAGATCTCGACCGACAAGGTCGATGCCGAGATTCCGGCACCAGCGGCCGGTGTCCTTACCGCGATCAAAGTCAAGGAAGGGGAGACGGTCCCGGTCAACAGCGTCGTGGCGGTGATCGGCGCCGCAGGTGAAGCGAAGGCGGCGGCGCCGGAGAGCGCCCAGCCCTCGGCACCGGCGGTGACGACGAGCGGTATGCCGGAAGCGGCCGCCGGGCAGCCCGAAGTCGCCTCGCGCGGTGGAACGGAGACTGGCGATGAGTCTCTTGAAGATGCCGGCCAGGAGGTGAGTGAGGAGGTGAGTGACGACGAGATCAGTAAGGAGGATCTGCGCCGTCAGCGATCCTCACCGCTCGTGCGTCGCATCGCCAAGGAGCACGACGTGGACATCAGGCTGATCAAGGGAACCGGGATCAGCGGCCGCGTCACCAAGCAGGACATCCTCGGATTCATCAAATCCGGCGGCACCCGGAGAGCCGCCGCGGCGCGCCGTGATTCCGCGATCCCGGCCTTCGCTCCCGGCGAGAACGTAAAGGTCGTGCCGATGAGCGTGATGCGCCGGAAGATCGCCGAGCACATGGTGCTCAGCGCGCAGACCTCGCCGCACGTCTACTCGGTCTACGAGGTCAACTTCGGCAGGATTGCCGCGCTCCGCGAAAAGCGGAAGGTCGACTACGAAGCCGCCGGCGCCAGGCTGACCTTCACCGCATTCATCGCGAAGGTCATCGTCGACGCGCTCCGTCAGTTTCCGCTGGTCAACGCCTCGATCGACGGCGACAACATCGTTTACAAGAAGGACATCAACCTCGGGATTGCGGTCGCACTCGACAACGGCCTGATCGTGCCGGTGATCCGGAATGCCGACGAGAAGAACCTGCTCGGCCTGAGTCGCGCGATCAATGACCTCGCCGATCGCGCTCGAGCCAAGAAGCTGAATCCGGAGGAAGTCCAGCACGGCACGTTCACGATCACCAACCCGGGGATCTTCGGCGCCCTCTATGGACTCCCGCTCATCAACCAGCCGCAGGTCGCGATCCTCGGCGTCGGCGCGATCGAGAAGCGGCCGGTCGTCATCGACGACGCGATCGGGATCAGGCCGATGTGCCACCTGACGCTCGGCCACGACCACCGGCTGATCGACGGCGCCGAGGCCGGCCGGTTCCTGACGTTCGTCAAGGAGCGGCTGGAGACGTTCGAAGAGGGGTGGCTCTAAGCTGTAAGGCGATGAAAACCCGCCTTATGACCGTGTCTGTCCCCCTCCAGGTCCGTCGGCTCGGCGTCGTGCCCTACGGAGAAGGCCTCGCGCTTCAGCAGGAGCTGGTGGCGGCGCGGAAAGCGGGCCACATTCCCGATCAGCTGCTGCTGCTCGAGCATCCCCCGGTGATCACGCTCGGCGCGAAGGTCAGGAACGATCGTTCGCACCTGCTCGCCTCGGAGCAGATGCTCGACGAAGCGGGAGTGGCGTTGTTCGAGGCCGGCCGGGGCGGCGACGTGACGTATCACGGGCCCGGCCAGCTGGTGGGTTACCCCATCATCGATCTGCGTCCCGATCGCTGCGATATTCACCGCTACGTGCGCGACCTCGAAGAGGTGATGATCGGAACGGCCGCGTCGTTCGGCGTGCAGGCTGGGCGCGTGCAGGGTCTGACGGGGGCGTGGGTCGGTCGGGACAAGCTCGCGGCCATCGGGGTCCGGATCTCCCGCTGGATCACCAGCCACGGCTTCGCCTTCAACGTTGCAACGGATTTGTCACATTTCTCGCTCATCGTCCCCTGCGGCATCCAGGACCGCGGGGTGACGTCGCTCGGCCGACTGCTGGGCCGGCCGCCAGCCATGAGCTCCGTGGAAGATGCGGCCATTGGGGCGTTTGCGGCCACCTTTGGCCGTCATCCTTCCGAAGTCTCCGCCTCCACCGGTCACGCAGCTCGACCCTAACTTACTCATTTATATTTGCTTACGGCTCGTCATATTTCTTCCGAATAATGAGGAATAAGAGGCCTCCGTACGGTGTTCAACTCCTGTACGGAGGCCGGAATGCGCAACACGGCGGGAGAACGTGAGCTGATCGATCGGATGCAGGCGGGAGACGCGACCGCAGTGGCGGATCTGTCCACCGTCTACGGCGCTCGCATCCACCAGCTGGCGTTCCGTTACATGAAGAACTGGGAGGACGCGGAAGAGGTGACCCAGGACGTCCTGATGAAAGTGTTCCGAAAGATTGACGCGTTCCGCGGCGATGCGGCACTGTCATCCTGGATATACCGGATTACATTCAACACGGCGATGTCGCGCCTGCGAACCGGACGCGCGGGTCGTGCTGCGGAGCAGCAGCGGCCGGAGTCGGCTGACGCCGGCAGCGTTGCCTCGGAGCCCGCGGACTGGTCCACGCTCGCTGACGACCACGTCCTGCGGCGTGAGATGCGCGAGCAGTTGATTTCGGCGTTGACGACCCTGCCCGAGGTTTATCGGACGCCGGTGGTGCTTCGCGACATCCAGGGGCTGTCGACGGAAGAGGCCAGCGAGGTCCTTCACGTCAAGCCGCAGACGCTCAAGTCGCGACTGCATCGTGGCCGTCTGATTCTTCGCGAGGCTCTTTCCCAGTTCGCGGGCGGCGTCGCGCTGCACGCGCGCGAAGCCGTCAATTGAGTCCGGGGGGCTTTGCCCCCCGGAGCCCCCCTACACCGTCACTCGCGGGGGCCCCGTGCCCCGCTCCGTTCCGGTGGGCGCGCCTTCGGCGCGCCCTAAGAAATCGCTGAGGCGTTGTCGAGCCGTGTCTGCTCCTGCCGCGTGAGCGCGGGACGCAGCACGCGCACGACACCGCCGCGCCCGAGCTCGACCGGCATCGCGAGTACTCGCGCGTTCGAGCCTTCCTCAATTACGACGAAACACGAATAGCGCCGGCGCGATCCGTTCGTGAGCGCCTCGGCGGCCCGTGCCGCCGCAGATCCCAGCACTCCGGGACCTGGCGGCCACAGCCGCGGCAGCCGTGCGGAGATCGCTGCAATCCGGTGCGGCGGGAGCACCGTGGAGATCGGCTGACCGAAGGCCGTCGCTTCTTCCCACGTCACGACAGCCGCATCGGGCGGCACCCCGACGATGCGCAACTGCACCTCGGCGCCGCAGCCGTCCGCCTCGAGTCCAGCCAGCGCGCGCACCGCCGACTCGAGTGCCCCGGGCGCACTTCCGATCAACCTTAACGGAGCCACGTGCAGGTCCGTGGCGACGCGCGCCTGCAGCAGGCGCTGACTGGCACCGGCAAAGATCAAAGGGGCGGTTGTTTCGATCGATGCGATTCGCTTGACGAGGGCGAGGCCGGCTTCGCCGCTGTGTTCGACATCTCCGCGTGCAGAGTCGGCGATGACGATTGCGTCGGCGCCGGCCGCCGCTTCGATCGCGCCTGCGGACGTGAGCCGGGTGCAGAAGCCTTCGACGGCTCCCGACTGCTGAATGTCGAGCGCTTTGCCCTGCGCGACGCCGATCTGATCGTCGATCAGCCGGACTTCGCTGATGCGACCGCGCGACGCCAGCCGGTGCGCGAGCGTGCCACCGAGAGCGCCCGCGCCCAGGATCGCGATGAAGGACATGAGAGTCGACTTTATCCGCCCCGCCTCCGCGCGCGTCCAATAGCGCGCGCGCTACGGCGAGGTCTCGCCGTAGCTGGTCGCCCGCACTCAGGCGACCAGCGGAGGCGGACGTAGCCGCGAAGCGGCGAAGGTGGATATTCTACTGAGATGAATACGGGCTCTCCAACCTCACCGGCGCTCGATCGGACGGTCGCGCTGGTGACCGGCGGGTCGAAGGGTATCGGGTTTGCGATTGCGAAGTCGCTCGTGTCCAGCGGCGCCTCGGTCGTGATCACGGGTCGCGATCGCGCGGATCTCGATCGGGCGCAGGCCGAGCTTGGGTCGCGCGCCTTTGCGGTCGAGGCCGACGTGCGGCAGCCGGCCGAAGTGCGGACGGCGGTGCGCGAGCCTGTCGATCGATTCGGCGGCCTCGACGTGCTCGTGAACAACGCCGGTGTCGGGCTGTTCAAGAACGCGGCGGACATGTCGCTCGCGGACTGGGAGACCGTGGTCGAGACGAACCTCACCGGGGTTTTCTCCTGCTGCCACGCCGCAATTCCACACCTGCGCCAGCGCGGCGGCGGCTGGATCATCAACATCAGCAGCCTGGCCGGGAAGAATCCGTTCGCGGGCGGCACGGCCTACTGTGCGTCGAAGGCCGGGCTCAACGCGTTCTCGGAGGCATTGATGCAGGAGGTGCGTTACGACAACATCCGGGTCACCTGCGTGATGCCGGGCTCGGTCGCGACCGGATTCAGCGGACGGAGCAGCGCGGATCGCCCCGACTGGAAGATCCAGCCCGAAGATGTCGGACAGCTCGTGATCGATCTGCTGCAGATGCCGGCGCGAAGCCTGCCCAGCCGCATCGAGCTGCGGCCGTCAAAGCCACAGAAGTAGGAGCAGCGCGTCCGATCGATGCTCGGTTCCATTGCGCACTACAACCTGCTCGAACGCATCGGCGAAGGCGTGCTCGGTGACGTCTACCGCGCGCGCGACACCAAGGTGGGCCGCACCGTCGCGCTGAAGCTCCAGCGCGAGCCGCTGCCGGCGGGCCGGCGCCACGAGCGGCTGGTCGACGATGCCCGCGCGGCCGCGAAAATCTCGCATCCCAACATCGCGACACTGTTCGATGTTGGTTATTACGAGGGCCGGCTCTATCTGGCCTACGAGTTCGTGAAAGGCTCGACGCTCCGTCAGCAGATGGAAGGCCGGCCGATGAACTCGCGCCACGCGCTCGACCTCGCCGCCCAGGTCGCAGATGCGCTGGCTCACGCGCACGCCAATGGCGTAATCCACAAAGATCTCAGCCCGGACACGATCGTCGAGACCACCAAGGGCAGCGCCAAGGTGCTCGACTTCGGGATGTCTGCCTGGACGCGAGGCGGCCAGACGAGGGCGCTCGCCGCGGCAGCTCCGCACAGCGTCGGTGCGGATGCGGTCGGGGTCCTCTCTTACGTCTCTCCCGAACAGGCCCGAGGCGTCGGCGTCGATGGCCGAACCGACCTGTTCTCGCTCGGCGCGATCGTGTACGAGATGCTGACCGGGATGAATCCCTTTGCTGGTCCGGATGCGCTGACCACGCTGGCCAACATTACAGACAGGACACCTCAGGCGCCGACTGCCCTCAACCCCGAACTCCCCAAGCTCCTCGACATCGTCCTGCTCCGCGCGCTAGCGAGCGATCCGACCCGCAGAACCGAGAGTGCGTCGAAGCTCGCCGCCGATCTCAGGCGATGCGCGGGACTGGTCGATTCGGTGGCAACGGAACGCCCGTCGCGTGAACCGAGGCGCCCGACGACGAGTGACGACCCGGACCTGATTCCGCTCGAAGAGGAGAAGGGCGGGGTCTGGTGGGTGTTCGTGGGCCTGGGCGGGGCTTTGGCGGCGGCGCTGTATTTCTGGCTCAGATAGCCGGAGCCCGGGATCCGGTAGTCCCAGACCCGGACCCCGGACCCCGGACTACCAGCTTGATATGATCCCGCCATGGTCCTTTGCGCGGTCGACGATCTTCTTTTCAGCTCGAAAATCAGGGCGACGGCGAAACAGGCCGGTGTCGAGCTGACGTTCGCGCGAGCGCCGGAGGAGATCCTGCAGCAGGCCCGGGAGAAGAGGCCGGCGCTCGTGATCTTCGACTTGAACAGCGGCAAGACCGATCCCATAAACACGATTTCGGCACTGAAGGCAGATCCCGAGCTCGCCGGCCTGCGTGCGATTGGCTTTGCGTCGCACGTGCACACCGACCTCATCGCTGCCGCGCGACAGGCGGGCGCCGACCAGGTGCTGCCCCGGTCGGCGTTCGCGGGGAACCTCGCGGACATTCTGCTCTCCTCCCAGGGTCGGACGCCCTGATCAGCAGGCAGGACATCGAAGCTGCGGCGGGACGTATCGCGCCGTATGTGCTGCGCACGCCGCTCCGGCGATCCGAGTGGCTGTCCGCGGCATGCAACGCCGACGTCTCGATCAAGCTCGAAGGGATCCAGACCACCTTTTCCTATAAGGTCCGCGGTGCGCTGAATGCCGTGTTGCGGCTCGGCGATGACTCCGGCCGCCCGCCGGCGCTCGTGACCGCGTCAGCCGGAAACCACGGCCGCGGGCTGGCCTTTGCCGCGTCGATGGCAAGGCTGCCGCTAATCGTCTACGTGCCGGAGGAGGCGCCGCGGGTCAAGCTCGATGCAATGCGCGCCGGAGGAGCCGAGCTCGTTGTCTGCCGCGACTACGACGAAGCGGAGGCCCGCGCGAAGGAACACGGCGCGCAGGGGACCGCCCTCTACGTGTCGCCGTACTCGCACCCGGACATCATCGCGGGCGCTGGAACGGTGGCGCTCGAGATCCTCGAACAGGATCCAGCGATAGAAGTCGTCGTGTGTCCGGTTGGCGGGGGAGGTTTGATCAGCGGCACCGCGATCGCCGCCGGGCCGGCCGTTGCGACCTGGGGCGTCGAGACGGAGTCGTCTTGCCCGTTCACGCAGGGATTCGCCGCCGGTCATATCGTGCCGATTCGAGTCTTGCCGAGCCTGGCGGACGGGCTCGTCGGCAATCTCGATCCGGAAACAATCACCTTCGATCTGGTCCGTCGGTACGTTGCAGGCGTTGTCACCGTCACCGAGCAGGCGATCGCCACCGCGATGGCGAAGCTGGTTGCAGAAGAGCGAGTGATAGCGGAAGGCGCTGCCGCGACGGCGATCGCTGGAGTGCTCGGCGGCCGGTTGCCGATTGCCGGCAGGAGGGTCGCGGTGATTCTGTCTGGTGCCAACGTCGATCCGGACAAGCTGCGGGATCTAATCTGATGAACAGACAGGTTGGCTTCCGGCTTGAGCCGGAAGCCACCTGTCATATCTGTCACAAACGCTAGGCGGGCTTGCGGCTCAACGTCAGAAAGATATTCCCCTCTTCCTTCGGCAGCGGCTCGAGCGCATAGAGCTTCCGCGTGTTGCTGATTGCCGAGACGATGAACGTGATCAGCAATGCGGCCGCGCCAATCGCCGTACCGATGTCGAAGAGCAGCAAACGATGGCCGGCGATTGTGCTCCAGGGCGAGTTGAGCAGCTGCAGCGTCCCGATCGCGAGCAGGATGCGAAGCTCGGTCGGACCGAACCTCCAGTACGAGATCCGGAAGACGCCCAGTGTATGCGTGGCAAGCGCGATCTCGATTGTGAGCAGGTAATAGGCAAGCAGGAATGCAGCAGCCGGCAGCAGGCTCACGTATCCGCCGGCGAGCAGTCCTCCAATCAGCAGCAGGATGCCGACCGCATCGAGGACGTGATCGATGTAGAAACCATAGCGCGGCCGCTCGTGGCGACGGACCCGCGCCAGCGTGCCATCGAGGCTGTCGCCGAACCAGTTCAGCACCAGAAAAAACACGACGAGCAGCAGAGCCGGCGGCCAGTGCGGCGCCAGCGCGTAGCTCACGCCCGCACCCAGCATGGCGGCGGCGCCGAGCCCCGTGAGGTGGTCCGAATTCACCCACCGTGGCAGGCGTGAGGCCATCCAGATCAGCAGCCGTTTTTCGGCAGCCGCCAGCAGGCTTCCGTGGATCCGTGTTTCTCGCGTATTCGTCGGCATGTCTCCCTCGACTCGTAATGCGAAAATGAACACGGAGAAGGCTCACGATGATCCTGGAAACCAGGGCCGCACCGCCGTTCCACAAGAACGGCTACGTTGCCGGCTGTGAAAAGACCCGGGAAGGGGTGGTCATCGATCCCGGTGACGAGGTCGATGCGCTGCTGGAGGCCGTCAGCGCCCACAAGTTGAACATCCGGTACATCCTGCTGACCCACGCGCACCTTGACCACATCACGGGGGTCAAACGCGCGAAGGATGCGCTGGGTGTGCCGGTCGGGCTGCATCAGGCCGACAACTTTCTGTACGAAGCCGTCGTGCAGCAGGGACGCGCCTTCGGGTTCCCCGTCGAAGCCCAGCCGCCGGTGGATTTCTTCTACGAACCCGAAGGAACGCTGACCTTCGGCAACTACGTCGTCAGGATTCGGCACACGCCGGGGCACTGTCCCGGTGGCGTCTGCCTCACTATCGAGAGAGCAGATGGGGCCGAGCGCAGCCTGTTCGTGGGCGACACGTTGTTTGCGGGATCGATAGGCCGCACCGATCTCCCGGGCGGCGACACCGAGGTGCTGCTGCGGTCGATCAACGAGGTATTGCTCGTGTATCCAGACGAGACGCCGGTCTATTCAGGCCACGGCGCGCCGACGACGATCGGGAGAGAGAAGCGGACCAATCCCTTTCTGATTTAACTCTCGGCGGGTGCCTTTGGCGTCTTCATCACCACCAGCTCCACCGCCCCGACGCGCAGCTTGTCGCCTTCCTTGAGCACCGCGCGGTCGACACGCTGGCCGTTGACGTAGGTGCCGTTGGTGCTTTCGAGATCGACGGCCTCGATTTCACCCGCGCCGGCCGCGAGACGGCAATGCAGGCGCGAGACGAGCGCGGCGTCGACCACGAAGTCAGCGCGCGGGGCACGGCCGACGGTCTTGATGTTGCCGGGAGTGATTCTGAACAGGAACGGTTGTTTCGCGTCTTCGGTCGTCCTGAGCATCCACACGTAGAGCCTCGATTCCGGGAAGAGCCTCAAGCCCTGGTCAGTTCACGCACCCGCGGGTGGACCACGGCGCCGTTCTGCGTCAGCAGCGTCTCGCGGGTGATTTCATCGGACGTGTCGATCGGAAGCGTCGGCTGCTGGGCGCCGGTCTTTCCGAGCAGATGCGTCAGGAACGTGATGATGTTCTTCGAATACATCTGGCTGGCGTGATAGGGCACGAGCGCCGGCGGATTGGACGGCCCGACGATGGTGACGCCCTTGTGGTGGACGACTTCGTCCGGCCGTGTCAACTCACAATTCCCGCCGCGCTCCGCCGCCAGATCGACGACGACCGATCCGGGAATCATGGCTTCCACCATTTCGGTCGTGAGCAGGATCGGCGCGCGCTTGCCGGGAATCAGTGCGGTCGTGATCACGATGTCGTTGCCGGCGACGACCTTCAGCATCATCTCGCGCTGGCGGCGATAGAACGATTCGTCCTGCGCTTTGGCATAGCCGCCCTTGTCCTCTGAGTCGGCGGTCTCGATCGGCAGCTCGACGAATTTCGCGCCCAGGCTTTGCACCTGCTCCTTGACCGCCGGCCGGACGTCGTAGGCTTCAACCTTGGCGCCGAGGCGTCTGGCCGTGGCGATCGCCTGGAGTCCGGCGACGCCTGCGCCCACGATGAAGGCGCGCGCCGAGGAGATGGTGCCGGCGGCGGTCATCAGCATCGGGAACATGCGCGGGGAAGTGTTGGCCGCGAGGAGCACGCCCTTGTAGCCGGCGATCGTCGCCATCGAGGAGAGCGCATCCATGCTCTGCGCGCGCGTGATGCGCGGCATCAGCTCCATCGACAGCAGTGTCGCGCCGGTCGCGGCGATCTGATGAATCGCATCAGGCGCACCGAGCGGGTCCGCGAACCCGATCAACGCCTGACCCGGTCGTAGCGGACCGCCCGGCGGTGTTGCCCGCACGGTCAGGAGGATATCCGCGCCATCGAAGATATCGGCCCGTCCGAGGACAGCCGCACCCTGCTGGCGGTAAGCCTCGTCAGGAAATCCCGCGGCAGCACCGGCTCCCGTCTCGACCGCGACGTCGACGCCGAGCTTCTTGAGCGCCGCTGCACCGGTCGGAATCACCGCGACACGGGTCTCGCCCGGCCAGCTCTCTTTCGGAATCCCCACTCTCATGGCGGAAAAGTCTAGCAGGCTGGTGAAAAATCCGTCGATGTCAAGGGAGAAGGGAAAAGGGAGAAGGGAAAACTCAGGAATTTCAGCCAGATGGACGGGTTATCCCTTTTCCCTTCTGCCTTCTCCCTTATCGGTGGCACGCTTCAGCGTCCTGCTAGTCGATCTTCCCGTTTCAGCGTGGGACGCTCGCCACCCAGTCGGCGATGGCGCCGGCCACTTCGGGGCTGATCGTCCTGGTCTCGAGCGTGGCGTACTCCGACACCTCACCGGTCTGTGCCGGCACGAGCAGATGGTTCAGGGTGGGGAAATGCTTCACTTCGGTCGATCCCGACTTCTTCCGCGCGCGTCCGAGCTCGCCGAGCCGGTCGGCGTGATACGGCTTCATCTGGACGTCACGGTCTCCGTGCAGGATCAGTATCGGCTGCTTGACCCTCGTCATTGTCTGCGCCGGATCGAAGGTGAGCAGGCTTCGATACCAGGGCGTGTCCACCAGGCCGCGAACGTCCCCAGGCAGCGACTCCCAGCCCTTCTGCGTCATCGCCGCCTCGAGAATCTGCTTCTGGAGCGCTATTTTCTCCGCGCGTTCCGCCTCGGGCAGATTGCCCGCGCCGAGCACATGCTGCTGCTGCTCGAGAATCAGTTCACGGCCGGGGATCGCCATGCCGGACATCAGCACGAGACCCTCGATCTTCTTTTCGGCCGCGGCCGCCAGCATCCCGACTGAAGCACCTTCACTGTGGCCGACGACGAAGATCCGCTCCGAGTCGACGTCCTTCCGTTTCGCCAGCCATTTCACTGCTGCGACGACGTCGTCCGCATAGTCCTGCAGCGTGACACGCTCCGTGCGACCGCCGCTCTGACCCGTGCCGCGCTTGTCGTAGCGGAGCGCGATAAAGTCGCGCTCCGAGAGCTGCGCTGCGAGCTGCGCGAAAAGAGGGATGCCGGCGGCCACGGCATCCCGCTCGATCGGCCCCGAGCCGGCGACGAGGACGACGGCGGGGTGCCGAAGTCGGCCCTGGGCGGCTGGCGTCGTGATCGTGCCGGCCAGGCCGAATCCGGCGGCCGGTATCTTGATATCGACGTCGGTGGGATTGCGAACCGTCTGCTGCCGCGTGGCCACGCCCGCCACATCCAGGCGCGCGACCGAGAGACTCGCCGCATGGATGTCCAGCTTGGCAAATCGCCCGCGCTCGTCAACGGTGATCTCGGCGTCGAGGGGACCGGCCGGGTTCTGCAGCGACACGGTGAACCGGCGCGTGTTCAGCGCGCCGGCCGGCGTCTGATATGTCGCGGGCGTAACCGCCCGGACCGTCAGCCTGGTCTCGCCCTGAGGCGCCACGTAGACCGGCAGCTCGCCACCAGGCGTCATAGAAGAGAGCCGTGCCGCGAGCGCTTCGTAGGCCGCGAAGAAATTGCTGGGAAGCACGACCGCCCGCGCGGTGATCTGATCCGTCTTCGTCGACGTGACGCCGTTGTTCGTGATCTCGTTGATGGCGGTGGTGGTACCGAACGAAGTGGCCAGACCGATCGGGCGTGACTGGACGGTCGCGTCAATCTTGAGCTCGATCGGCTGCCAGTCGGGCGCGTAGGTCACTTCGAAGCGTTTGGTCCCCTGGTTGAACGGCGCCGCGAGCGCGCCGCTCGCGGTGATCGTCCAGCCCGAGGGCGTCCGCGCCAGCGAGACCTGCTCGCGGCCGACTTCCCGGCCCTGCAGGAAGACAATCAGGGTCGACTCGCCCGGCGCGGGAACCGCAGGCGCCTGCTGGGCCCGGACCGCCGCGGACGCGACCGCGAGCACAGCCGCCGCAGCCAGCCGCCCGGCCGTGCGGCTACTAAAATGAAAAGGCACCTGCATCAAGCGAGGATACCAGCCCATCGATGATTTCACACGACCAGTACGAGGCTTTGCACGACGGGGCCGGGCTGCTCGACCGTCGCCCGAGGGGCCGATTGCTGCTGACCGGAGCCGATCGCAGGAGCTATCTTCAGGGACTGCTGACCAATGACATCGCCGCACTCTCGGCCGGCCAGGGCTGCTACGCCGCCCTTCTGACCGCGCAGGGGCGCATGCTGTCCGACATGCGGGTCTCCGAGCTGGGAGACCGCATCCTGATCGATCTTCCGGGAGCGACGGCCGAGAGTGTGCGCCAGCGGCTCGCGGGTTTCATCTTCAGCGAAGACGTCGAGGTCCGGGACGCCGCCGCCGATCTGGCACAACTTGGGGTCTATGGCCCGAAGGCGGCGTCGATTCTCGCCTCGCTCCTGTCGCCGTCCAGTCGTGAACGGCTCGAGCAGATGGCGATTGATTCAAACGAGCAACTTCGGTTCGGCGACACGCCGGTGACGGTCGTCAGGAGCGACGACTATGGGGTCGCCGGTTTCGAGGTGTTCGTGAGCACATTGGAAGCCGGCCGACTGTCCGATGCAGTGCGCGCGGCGGGCGCGAAGGATCTGACGGCGGATGCCGTGGAGGTCACGCGGATCGAAGCCGGCCGTCCCGAATTCGGAGCGGACATGGACGAGCAGACGATTCCGCTCGAGGCGGGTATCGAGAGCCGGGCGATCAGCTATACGAAAGGGTGCTACGTCGGGCAGGAAGTCATCATCCGGGTCCTGCACCGCGGCCATGGGCGGGTCGCCAGACGACTGGTCGGTCTTCTCGGAGCGGATGCGGACGGTACACTCGCCCGTGGGATGCGGATCGAGGCGGAAAGCAAGCCGGTTGGCTCGATCACGAGCGCCGTTGTGTCACCGCGCCTCCGCCGCCCGATCGCATTGGGGTATGTCCATCGCGATTCCGCCGAGCCAGGGACTGTGCTTCAAGTGACCGGAGACTCCGGGGGATCGCCGTCATCGTCGGTGACGGTCGTGGCGATTCCCTTCATCGTTTAATCTGGGGATTTCATCCCCAGACCCCTTGCGCATTCGCTCGCGGGGGCCCCGCGATCCCCGCTCCGCTCCTGCGGGCGTCTCGCTTTTCGCGAGACGCTTTCGCTCTTCGTTAGATCCGTGAACTTCGTCCCCAGGCCCCTTCGGCCAGCATCCGAATAAGCTCTTCGTCTGCGGGCGGAAACTCCAGCGACCGCAATTCCGGCCTGCCGACCCACCGGATTTCCTGTCCCAAAAGCGGCTGCGGCTGGCCGTCCAGCTCGCAACGGAAAAAGTGCAGCTCCACCGTGCGTTCCTGGTACTCGTGCGCGACCTCGAACAGCTTCGCGCCGACGACAGCCTCGCAGCCAAGCTCTTCGCGCAGCTCGCGGACAAGGCATCGTTCGTGGGTTTCGCCGTCTTCGCACTTGCCGCCCGGAAACTCCCACATGCCTTCGAGGTGCGTCCCGCGGAGCCGTCGCGTGACGAGGTAGGCGCCGTCTCGTTCGATGACGGCAGCAGTGACAACGATCCGTGTGTCAGCCACGTTCGTTGTCGGGGTTGAACGGATAGGCAGCGCAGTCGGACCGCATCGGGCAGAGAAGACATTGCGGCTTTCGCGCCGTGCAAACGGTCGCGCCGAAATCCATCAGGGCCTGGTTGAAGTCGAACACGTGGCGCACCGGCAGGAGCGTGCGTGAAAGGCTCCAGAGCTGCCGGCGCATGGCGTGTGCCTTGGGCTGTCCGCGGCCGACGAACACTCGAAAGAGGACTCGCGCAACGTTTGTGTCGAGAATCGCCGCCCTCTGGCCGAACGCAAAGCTCAGTACCGCTCCCGCAGTGTATTCGCCGATACCTTTGAACGACAGGAGCGTGTCGGCATCGGACGGCAGCTCGCCGCCGTACCGAGCCACCGATTCGCGGGCGATGGCGTGCAGCCGGAGCGGACGGATGTTGTAGCCGAGCGGCCGCCACGTTTCCGCGACATCGTCCTCCTGAGCGGTGGCGAGCGCAGCCAGTGTCGGGTATTTGCCGAGCCACTCCTCGTATTTCGGCAAGACGCGATCGACCTGGGTCTGCTGCAGCATCACCTCGGAGACCAGGATGTGGTACGGATCGCGGGTTCGGCGCCAGGGAAGGTCGCGGCCGTTCTTCCGGTACCAGTCGAGCAGCCGGCGCCGAAACCGCTGCCGCGCACGCGCATCCGGAAGTCCGTCGGAGGTTTTGGCTGGCCGTGGCCGGGAAGGTCGAGAGTCGGGCATTCGGAAATGGATCCCGGCGCAAAGTGAAATAATTGAGACCGGTGAAAATTTATACCAGGACCGGCGATTCAGGAGATACCGCGCTGTTCGACGGCACACGCGTGCAGAAGTCGGATCCCCGGGTTGCGGCCTACGGCGATCTCGACGAGCTGAATGCCTGGCTGGGCTTTGTCACCGCGAACCTGAGCGACGACGATGTGATTCCAAAGCTACGGCAGATCCAGCGCGATCTGTTCGCCATCGGCGCGAGGCTGGCAGATCCGTCGCACCGGATTGCCGGACGAGTCAGGAAAGCGGTCATTTCCGCTGACGACATTGCGCGCCTCGAAACCTGGATCGACGAACTCGACGGTGAGCTGCCGGCGCTGCGCCGTTTCATCCTTGCCGGCGGATCGAGCGCCGGCGCGTCGCTGCACGTCGCGAGAACCGTCTGCAGGCGGGCCGAGCGTTCGATGGTCGCGCTCGGTGACGAGGCGTTCGAGGCCGAACTTCTTCAGTATGTGAACCGCCTGTCGGATCTCCTGTTCACCATGGCCCGGGCCGTCAATCGACGCGCCGGCGTGCCGGAAGTCGAGTGGTGAGCCCCGCCACGGTCGTGCCAACCCCGGACGTCGTCGAGCGCGCGTACGAAGCGTGCGCCCGGCTGGCGCGCGATCATTACGAGAACTTCCCTGTCGCCTCGATGCTGGTGCCGAAGCGCATGCGCCGGGCGGTGGCCGCCGTCTACGCGTTCGCACGGCGTGCCGACGATTTCGCCGACGAGCCCGGGTACACCGACGGGGAGCGGTTGCGGCTGCTCGACGAATGGCACCAGCGGCTGATCGGAGCCGCGGCAGGCTCGGCCCCGTCAGTCTCGTCGGATGATCTGATCTTCGTGGCGGTGGCCGATGCGATGCAGGCGCACCAGTTGCCGGTCAGCCTCTTCGCCGATCTTCTCAGCGCGTTCCGCCAGGACGTCACCGTGAAGCGGTATCAGACCTGGAACGACGTGCTCGACTACTGCTCGCGATCGGCGAACCCGGTGGGCCGGCTGGTGCTGCGCATCGCGGGGCACAATGACGAGGCGCTCGATCGCGCGTCCGATGCGCTCTGCACCGCGCTTCAACTGACGAACTTCTGGCAGGATTTCGCGCGCGACTGGGCCAACGGCCGGCTCTATGTTCCAACCGTCGATCGGGACGCGTGGGGTGCGCGGGAGGCCGATCTCGATCGAGCGCTGGCGGCAATCGATGCATCACCGGCGGTCGCAACGATCGTTCCGGTGCCGGCAGCCTGGAAAACGGTGCTTCGGGAAATGGCGCAGCGAACGCGACGGCTGTTCGCGGAGGGGCGGCCGGTCTGCGACGGAGTACACGGGCGACTGAAGTACGAGCTTCGCCTGACCTGGCTCGGCGGCACCAGAATCCTCGATCGGCTGGACCAGGCGGACTTCGAGGTATTCGCGAACCGCCCGACGTTGACGGCGCGCGATATTGCACCGCTCGTGTGGCGCACGGCGTCCTGGACGAGAGCCTGAGCCGACACCTTGGCTCGCGACACCAACTTCTACTATTCGTTTCTCGTATTGCCCGCCGACAAGCGGAGGGCCATCATCGCGGTGTGGGACTTCTGCCGGGCGGTGGACGATGCGGTGGACGAAGCCCCGGCTGGAGCGGCGCCAACGGAAGCGGCAGCACGTGAGCGCGTGAGCTGGTGGCGATGCGAGCTCGCGAGATGCTTCGGGACACTGGCTCCGGAGAGCCCGCAGGGGAAACGGCTCGTCCCGTTCATAGCCATGTTCGATCTCCCGCGCGAGCCCTTCGAGGCCCTGATCGAAGGCGTCGAGATGGATCTCGGCACCCGTCGGTACGAGACGTTTCCCGATCTGTACGAGTACTGCATCAGGGTTGCGTCGGCCGTGGGGCTCATCTGCCTGAACATCTTCGGCGCCCGCGATCCCGGCGCACGGCAATACGCGATTGATCTCGGGGTTGCGCTCCAGTTGACGAACATCCTCCGCGACATACCGGGCGACATGGCGCAGGGCCGGCTGTACGTTCCCGTGGAAGATCTGCGGGCGCAGGGGTGCAGCGAGGCGGATCTCCTGGCGGAGGCGGCCGCAAGCGGTCACGGTGTTCGCTCGCCTCAGGTGCATGCGCTGCTGCGGCAGCAAGCCGAACGCGCGCGCGATTACTACCGCCGGGCGGCACGAGCGCTGCCTCGTGCCGATCGCCGGTGCCTGGTCGCCGCCGAGATCATGGGCGCCATCTACCGTGCCCTGCTTCGCCGCATCGAACGGAACGGCTACGACGTCTTCTCGCGCGTCGTCCGCATCCCCAGGCCCCGCCGCGCGGTCATCGCCGCCGCGACCTGGGCACGAACCATTCTCCTGCCGTGACCTCGCGCTTCGACGTCATCGTCATTGGCGGCGGTTTCGCCGGCCTCAGTGCGGCGTGTGGGTTGACGCGTCGTGGCGCAAAGGTGCTGGTGCTCGAGGCGCGGCCGCAGCTGGGCGGGCGTGCGACCGCGTTCCGCGATCGTCAGACAGGAGAGCTGGTGGACAACGGCCAGCACGTGCTCTTCGGGTGTTATCGGGAGACGCTGGCGTTTCTCGCATCGATCGGCGCCTCGGACCGGGTACGGGCGCAGCCGGCCCTGGAGCTCGTCTGCTTCGATCGTGACCGGCGTCGATCCGTGCTTCGCTGTCCGCCGCTCCCGGCGCCCGTGCACCTGCTGGCGGGTGTGTTCGCCTGGAGTGCGATTCCCTGGAAGGAGCGCCTTGGCGCGCTGCGGCTCGCGGGCCCGCTCCTCGAGGCGCGGCGCCAGTTGCGCCAGTCGCAGTCGGTTGCTGTTGAACCGCGCAACGTCACGGTTCAACAGTGGCTGGACCATCATCGCCAGGGCAATGTGCTCCAGGAGTGGCTCTGGCATCCGCTCGCCGTGGCGGCGCTCAATCAGCAGCCGGCGGATGCGGCCGCGGACGCGTTCGTCAGGATCCTCGCGGAGATGTTCGCGCCCGACCCGAAGGCGGCCGCGGTGGTGCTGCCGGTCCGTCCGTTGCACGACATGTACGCCGAGCCCGCAAGAGAGTTCATCGTTGCCAACGGCGGCCACGTGCGCACGTCGGCGCTGGCGCGTGTCGTTACCGGTCGCGGACGGATCGAAGGCGTAGAGGTTCGCGGCGAACAGATACCGGCCTCCTCGATTGTCGCCGCCGTTCCATGGTTCGGGTTGCGGCCACTGTTCGGTACGATTCCGCCCCCGGAGCTCGAAGCGATCTTCACAACCACCGCGGGCATGACGCCGATGCCGATCGTGACCGTGAACCTGTGGTACGACCGGCCAGTCATGACTGAGACCTTTGCCGGTCTGCCCGGCCGCACGATGCAGTGGGTGTTCGACAAGCGGATGGCCTTCGGCGAGTCGGCGTCGCACTTGTCGCTGGTCGCGAGCGGCGCGAGGGCGATCGTGGCGGAAACCAACGACGCGCTCGCCGATCTCGCTGCCCGTGAAGTCGAGGCCTCGCTGCCGGGTGCTCGCGGGCTCTGGCCAATCAGAGCGACTGTCGTCCGCGAGAAGCAGGCCACTTTCTCGCTGGCCCCCGGTCAGCCCGCCCGGCCTGGCAACCGGACGCCGATCGCCGGCTTGTTCCTTGCGGGTGACTGGACGGATACCGGATTGCCGGCGACGATCGAGGGAGCGGTAGTGAGTGGGAATCGAGCGGCGGCAGCCTTGGCGGAGTGACGGGCCACGGCCCGCTGCGCGGGCGCGAAGCGGAATCGTGTCAGCGCGAGGCCGTCGAAGAGATCCAGATGCAGTCAGTCATCGTCCATTATCAGGAAATCGCTCTCAAGGGAAAGAACCGTCCCTGGTTCATCGCACGACTGATCCGCAACCTGCGGACGGCCACCGCGGATCTGGATGTGCGCGCCGTGCGTGCGCTCATGGGGCGGATCGAGATCGTGCTCGGCCCCGGCGAACAGTGGGAGGTCGTGCGCGACCGGCTGTCGCGCGTGTTCGGCGTCGGCAACTTCGCGAAGGCCGGACGCGCGCCGCTCGACGTCGAGGCGATGGCTGCTCACATCCTCGCCGACCTCGGCGACTTGCAGTGCGAGACTTTCCGCGTCTCGGCGCGGCGGGCCGACAAGCGCTTTCCGCTGACGTCCCCGCAAATCGAGCGTGAAGTTGGCGGCCGCATCAAGGAAGCACGCGGCTGGACGGTGAATCTTTCACAGCCCGAGCTCACTATCCATCTCGAGGCGCTCACCGACGAAGCGTTCTACTTCTTCGGCAAGGATCGTGGCGCAGGCGGTCTGCCCGCCGGCGTGAGCGGCCGGGTCGTGTGCCTGCTCTCGGGCGGCATCGATTCTCCGGTCGCAGCCTGGCGAATGATGCGGCGCGGCTGTCGCGTCGACTTCGTGCACTTTCACAGCTATCCGGTGCTGTCCCGCGCCTCGCAGGAAAAGGCGCGCGAGCTCGCGAGGCTGCTCACGCAATATCAATACCGATCGCGGCTCCTGCTCGTGCCCTTTGCCGATCTCCAGCAGCAGGTGATTCTCACAGTGGCGCCGCCGCTGCGGGTGGTGCTCTATCGCCGCCTGATGATGCGCATCGCCGAGGAGGTCGCACGACGGCATCGCGCGCTCGCTCTGGTCTCCGGCGAAGTGGTGGGCCAGGTCGCTTCGCAGACGCTGGAAAACATGAACCGGATCACCGAGGTCGTCGGCCTTCCCGTGCTGCGGCCGCTCGTCGGTATGGACAAGGAGGAGATCACCGCGCAGGCACAGCGGCTCGGGACGTTTCCGATCTCGATCATTCCGGATCAGGATTGTTGCACGCTGTTCACACCGAAGCATCCATCGACCCGTGCTCGCCGCGGCGACGTCGAACGGGCGGAAACGTCGCTGCCGATCGCCGGGATGATCGAACGGGCGATCGCGGGCGCGGTCCTGGAGGAGTTCAGGTTCCCCGACAGGGCAGAGCGGTGACAAGGCAGAAGGCAGAAGGCAAAAGGCACAAGGCACAACATGAGCACGTCGGCCGAATTGGTGCTTTTTGCCTTCTGCCTTGTGCCTTCGGCCTTGACATCGACGCGCAAGTCACTGCCCCTGATAAACTAACCCTCTTACAGAGGGAGAAGCGATCGTGAAGTTCACACCTGGGAAGCTTGCGGGGATGAAGGCCGTGTCGAATTCGCGGGGTGTCATCGCCGCCGCGGCGATGGATCAGCGGGGTTCGCTCCAGAAAGCGCTGGCCAAGGAAAAGGGCGGCGACGTCGACGCCAGCGCGCTCGAAGAGTTCAAGATCCTCGTCACCGAGGTACTCACGCGCCACGCGAGCGCGATTCTGCTGGATCCCGAGTTCGGCATTCCTGCGAGCAAGCGTCGCTCGGGCACAGCCGGCCTGCTGATGGCGTACGAGAAGACCGGCTACGACAAGACCGGTCCGGGGCGGCTGCCGGATCTGCTCGAGGAGTGGTCGGTGAAGCGGCTCAAGGAAGCGGGCGCTGACTGCATCAAAATCCTGCTCTACTACACGCCGGACGACCCGAAGCACGTCAACGACATCAAGCACGCGTGGGTTGAGCGGATCGGCGACGAGTGCCGCGCCAACGACATCCCTTTCTTCCTCGAGTTCGTCGGGTACGAAGAGGGTGCCGACGAAAAGGGGCTGGAGTTCGCGAAGAAGAAGCCGCAGATCGTCGCCGGCAGCATGGCCGAGTTCACCAAGGATCGCTACGGCGTGGACGTGATGAAGGTCGAGATGCCGATCAACATGAAATTCGTCGAGGGCACCAAGTCCTTCGGCGGCATGAAGGCGTACTCGAAGCAGGAAGCGATGGATCACTTCCGCCGCACGGCGGAGCTCGCAACCAAGCCCTTCATCTATCTCTCTGCGGGCGTCAGCAACGCGGAGTTCACGGAGTCGCTCGACCTCGCCGCCGAAGCGGAGACGCGGTTTTCAGGTGTACTCTGCGGACGGGCGACCTGGAAGGATGGGATTCCGGTCTACGGTAAACAGGGCGGGACGGCGTTCCGCGAGTGGCTCGAGGGCGAGGGCGTGAAGAACATCGAGAACGTCAACGCGCGGCTCAAGCCGGCGCATCCGTGGTTCGGGTTCTATGGAGCGAAGTCGCCCGACGAGTTGGCCTAGGAGGCAAGGGTAATTGCTGACGTTTCACCGGCCGACGAAAAGCGATGAAGCGGGCGAATCAGGACCGTGACCACGCACCCGTCCGACTTCATCGTCCGTCTTCTCGCACCCTACGGACCGACTCGGCCCATCCCGGAGCTGGTTGTCGAGGTCAATCGGCTGTTCCATGCCATCGGAGCCAACTTCTACGATGGCTCGCATCCCGAGATCCATCAACAGTTGCCGCCGGTCTGGCGCGACCTGCTGGCCCAAGTGCAAATCCCCGCAGGCCGTCAGTGGTCGCTCCTCGATTTTGGCGCCGGCACCGGATTCGCGACGGCGCAGGCGATCAACGAACTGCCGAAAGGCACCCTGAAGCGGACCGTGTGTGTGGATCTATCCTCCGAGATGCTCGCGCACTGCCGCACCCGGATATCCCCACTCATGCCACAAGCAGAGTTTCTTGAAGACTTGCCGACGCAGGGTCCATTCGATCTGCTGTTGACCAACTCCGTCTTGCATCACCTGCCCGACGTCGACGCGCAATTGGCCCGCATCGAACCATTGCTCGCACCTGACGCTTGGTGGGTGCTGGGACACGAACCCTCAAGCCGTTTCTATCGCAACGTCGAATTGCGCGGACATTTCGATGCCTACATGCGTCAATTGCGTTGGCAGCGTTTCTTCAGACCCGGCCTGTATCTGGCACGGCTGCGCCTCTTCGCTGGCGATCCCCGCCGCGCCGCCGCTCGTGCCAGTGTGGCGGCAGGGTTGTTCCAGCGTGAGCCAGATCCGGAAACCATCGACCGTCTGGTCGACTTCGGAGTCGCGCACAGCCTGAAGGAAGTCGAAGCCGGACGTGGATTGGATGTTCGCGAATTGGAATGCCGTTTCGCTGGACGATGGGAGCTGGTGGCGGTGCGCAGCTATTCGTTCATGGGCAGTGTGTTCGAAGGACGGCTCCCAGGTTCGTGGCAGTCACGCTGCCGGGATCTAGCGAGGCGTTTCCCGGAAGACGGCGCAAACTTCTGTGCCGTGTGGAAACGTTTGAGTCCGGTGGTGTGAAGACCTCTTCTCCGTGTGGCGCCTTCACCCGATGTGACGCCGGCGTGCCGTGCTGCTCTACCGTTTCTGCAGCGTTTCGACTCCGCTCACCTTCCCCAGACAGGTATCCCCGTCGTACGGCACTCGGATCGACGTCACGCCGATCTCGGCCGTGCCCTTCAATTTGATCTCGCAGGCGGCCGGGACTCCCGGAGCGCTGGCAACGCCCTGGGCGCTCCAGTCGATGGACGAGCCGCTGAGGGTACCCTGGGCGGTGCCAGTCAGTTTCAGGTCGTTGGCGCAAGTGGCGCTGAAGGACCCGCGCGCGGATGTGGCGGTCTGTTCGGTCACGTTCCATTTGAAATCGGCGCAAGTGCTGGGCGTCGGGATCAGGCTGGACGACGTCCAGTTGCCGAGCAGCGAGCCGGTCCCGCCGGCCGAAGGACCGGTTGGGGATTTTCCACGTTCGTATCCGAAGCAGGCCGCGGCAGAGCCGGCGACAGCAAGGCAAAGAGCGAGCTGTGCAAGTTTCTTCATGTCGGGTCTCTATCGAATATCGGGCGCAGGCAGCGCTCAGAACAATCGCAGGGGAGGCTGAGATTATAGCAGGGTCGGGGCAGTTGAGCCCCGATCCCGCCATTACAGGGAGGTCAGCGGAACCGGCCAGCCCTGCCGGGCGTTGGAGTAGTAGTCCGCCAGCGCATCCCTGGTACTGCGGAACGCCAGTTCGTCCCAGGGAATCTCTCCCGCTGAAAACAGCCTCGCCTCGAGACACTCCTCGTCGGTGCACAGGTCGCCGCCAATCACCGTCGCGCTGTAGACGATGATGATCGGGGTCGTGCCGGCGTAGGAGTAGATGTTCACCAGGCCGTCGACCCGGACGATGAGGCCGGACTCCTCGCGTGCTTCCCGGACTGCGGCTTCCACGATGTGCTCGCCGCGATCGACGTAGCCGCCGGGAAAGACCCACAGCCCGTAACCGGGCTCAATCGCGCGACGGACGAGCACCAGCCGCCCGTCATCAGCTCTGATGATCGTGCCGACCGCGACCTTTGGATCGAGATACTGAACGAAGTCGCACGCCGGACACGTCATGCGCTCGGGGTCACCGGTTTTGAGGCGTCGCGGTGTCAACCGTTCTCCGCAGCTCGGACAGAATCGAAAAACCGGGTCGCTCATATCGCACGACTATAATGCCGCGATGGCAATTCTCAAGGTGGCGCGGATGGGGCACCCGGTACTGAGGACGCGGGCCCGCGCCATCGATGTCGGCGAGGTCAAGTCGCCGCGTATCCAACAACTCATCGACGACATGTTCGAGACCATGACCGAATATCAGGGCGTGGGTCTCGCCGCCCCGCAGGTACACGCGAGCGTGCGGCTCTTCGTGGCCGGCTTCGCGCCCGCACCTGGGGACGAAGACGACGAGATGGAACGCGTGCCGCTGATGGCGCTCATCAACCCCGAGATCGCACCGGTCGGCGAGGCGACGGTCGAAGAGTGGGAAGGCTGCCTGAGTATCCCTGATATCCGGGGCAAGGTCCCCCGGGCGCAACAGATCGTCGTCCGGGCACTGGATCGGCGCGGCAAGCGGATCGAGCTGCGGGCGTCGAATTTCACGGCACGGGTGATTCAGCACGAGACCGATCACCTGGATGGCGTATTGTTCTTCGATCGGATGAAGTCCTTCGAGACCCTCACGTTCCTGGACGAGTTCGGCCGCTACTGGACCGAACGGGCGGCAGCGGTGAAGGAAGAATGACCGAGGTGCTCCGGGCTGTCGGCGAGGCCGAGCCCTTTACCGATGACGAGCGCGCCAGGCTGGCCCCCTACTTCACCAACCTGGACGGCCACGTCTTCGCGCTGATCAACCTCCCCGAAACAGTCAAGGGCGCGCTCTTCGCGCGCTACTCGCGCTCGGGCAAGTCGCTGCGCCGGCTGTTCCTCGACGAGTTCGCGGACAAGGTGGCGCCGGACTCGTCGAGCGCCGCCATGTCGAACGAATCGGCGGCCGTTGCGCGGGCCGAGCGGCTCTATGCGCGCGTGTTCAGCGACTACGGCGACGATTCGGTGGCGCAGCTCGGTGGCGCGCACATCGCCTGTGAATACGTGTCGAACGTCCTCACCAAAGTGCTCGAGTGGGGACGGCTGATGTCGTATCTCGAACAGTCCACCCGCTACGTTCCCTACACGGATCGGCGCAGCGGCCGATGGCGTTACCACGTACCCGCGGAGATTGGCACCGGTGCGCTCCACGATCGCTACGTTCGCACGATGGACGCGGCGTTCGCTGGTTATGCGGAGTGGATTCCACGGATGCAGGCCTGGTTCGAGGCCCGTCACCCCCGTGCCGGCACCGACTCGGAGGCGGTGCATCGCGCCGCGATCAGGGCCAAGGCGCTCGACACGCTGCGCGGCATGCTGCCGGCCGCCACGCAATCGAATGTGGGCCTCTATGGCAGCGGGCAGGCATTCGAAGCGCTGCTGCTGCGGATGCGGGCCCACCCGCTGCTCGAGGTCCGCGAATGCGCAGACGACATGCTGCGCGAGCTGCGAAAGGTGATTCCGGCGTTCCTGACGCGCGTCGATCAGCCGGAACGTGGCGGGCGGTGGTCAGAGTACCTGGCGTCGACCCGGCAACAGGTGGACGAGCTGGTCTCGCAGCTCCTGCACGGCGTCGAGGCGGAGGATCGGGACGAGGTGACGCTGGCAGATTTCGATCCGGATGGCGAGGTCAAGGTCGTCGCCGCGGCGCTCTACGCGGCATCCGCGCTGGCCGACGATCAGTTGCTCGCGATCGCCCGGCAGATGAGCACCGACGATCGGGCGCGGCTGTTGCGCGCGTATGTCGGTGACCGGGCGAACCGGCGGCATCGGCCCGGCCGCGCCTTCGAGCGCACGTCGTATCGCTTCGACGTGCTCACCGATTACGGTGCATTCCGCGATCTGCAGCGTCATCGTCTGCTCACGCTCGAGTGGCAGCCGCTGACGACTCGTCATGGATACAACGAGCCGGCCGCGCTCGTGGAGGCCGGGGGCCGCGGTGCCTGGCAGCGGGTCATGGAGGAGTCTGCGGCGCTGCACGACGCGCTGCGATCGACCGGGCACGACAGCGTGGCGCCCTACGCCGTCGCAATGGCCTACCGCGTCCGCTTCTACATGGACATGAATGCGCGGGAGGCGATGCACGTGATCGAGCTGCGGTCGGCTCCCCAGGGACATCCCGCTTACCGTCGCGTCTGTCAGCGCATGCATACGCTCATCGCGGAGCAGGCCGGGCATCGGGCGATCGCGGAGGCGATGCGGTTTGCCGACCACTCCGAGGTCGCGCTCGAGCGGCTGACCGCCGAGCGCGCGCTCGAGGCCCGCCGGGCCCGGAACGCCGCGAACGACTCCGCCGCCGCTGAATCTTGAATCCCGTCTTCTCGCATCAGCTCGAGGTGCGATTCCGCGACTGCGACGCCATGGGGCACGTGAATAACGCGGTCTATCTCACCTACCTGGAGCAGACGCGCTTCCATCACTGGCGTGCGGCCGGCATCGCGAAGGAAGCAATCACCAGCCAGGCCGCGCCCGATGCGTCAGTGGGTGAGGACGTGCCGGGTGTGATCGTCGCCCGTGTCGAGATCGACTACCGCCGTGCCGCGAAGTTCGGCGACGTGCTCCGCATCGACCTCGGCGTCGCGGCGATCGGTCGGACCAGCTTCACCTACGAGTACGAGATCCTCGACCAGTCCGGCGCGCTCATCGCCACCGCGAAGACGGTCATTGTCCGCTTCGATTACGCCACCGGGAGACCGGTGCCGATCTCGGAGGAGTTGAAGCAGGCGCTGACGCGGGATGTGCGTGCGGGTTCGGACTAACAAATTCACGCCGGTCACGAAGAACAACACGAAGACCGGAGACACGGGGACGGCTCCGTGCCTCCGTGTTGGATCTTTCCGTGGGTTCACTGACCTCCAAGATTGCACGCAGGTTCGAAAGACCCGTTCGTTGACACCTTGTGAAAGACTTCACATAATCGGATCCGCCCGTTTCTTCGAGCTGATTGATGTGTTGCCGGGTACTGCCCTGCCTGTCGCCGGCGTTCGTGTTTGCGCTGACATTTGTCGCGGCGCAGCCCGCACCGCCTTCTCGCCTCACCGCTGACGCAGTCGCGCACCGGATCCAGGATCGCGATACCGGCCGCGACTCCCGGTTCACGATGCGGATGAAGCTGGCCGACCGGCATGGCCGCATCCGCGAGCGCGTGCTCGACGTTGCGACGCTGCGCGGCCGCGAAGCGCCGGGGGCTGCGCCGGGTGCGCCCGATGGCGATCGGCGCCTGATTCGCTTCAATTACCCGAACGACATCCGCGGCACCAGTTTCCTGGTCTGGGAGCATCCGTCCGCCGATGACGAACGCTTTCTGTTCCTCCCCTCGCTCGGCCGCGTCCGCCGGATCGCCGGAAGCGAGACACAGGACAGCTTCGTCGGCAGCGACTTCACCTACGAAGACATCGGTGGCCGCGAGCTCGACGAGTACACCTACACGTTCGCCGCGGCGGATGGCGAAAACGCCTCGTGGAGCGAGTCAGGCGGCCAGGCGCGTCCCGCCTGGCGGCTCGAATCGAAGCGGAAGGACGCGTCCGCCCAGTTCCCGCGCGTGGTGTCTCTCGTCCTGAAGGACAGCTTCGTGGTTGTCCAGGCCGACGTCTTCAACCGGCGCAACGAGCGTCAGAAGGTTTACACGGTGCGCAGGCTGGAACGCATCGAAGGCATCTGGACGGTGATGGATTCGGAAATGGCGAACGCGTCCGAGAAGACGCGCACCGAGCTGGTGGTCGAGCGGGCTGACTACAACGTCGGGTTGAAGGACGCCGACTTCAGCCGACGTGAGCTCGAGCGCGGAGCGGGTCGTCCGGGCGGCGCCTGAACGATGTCCCGCCTGCTGGCCGACTTCATTTACCGCTGGCGCTATGTCCTTTCAGCCGGTTTCGTTCTCGGCGCCCTGCTCTCGATTCCGCGCGCGAACATCACCAGGATCGACAACGACATCACGGCCTGGTTCTCGAAAAGCGATCCCGTCTACAAGGACTACGAACGATTCCGCCAGGAATTCGGCGGCACCCGGACCCTGATCGTCGCATTGGAAGCCCGCTCTCCAGACCAGCTGTTTTCGACCGGAACGCTGGCGTTCATCGAGCAGATCACCGGCGACATCGAGCGGGTGGACACGGTCCAGCGCGTCGACAGCATCGCGACCGCGACAGTGGTGGACGCGGTGCCGGATGGCCTCGATGTCCGGCGTCTCATCGACCTGGCGCGGACCCGCGGACCGGATGCGGTCCGCGCGCGTGCCGTGGCTGACGAGCTGATTCGTGGCGACCTCGTCTCGGCGGACGCGACGGTGACCGCAATAGTCGTCAGCTTCGACGAAGACCGCATCGACGCGGTGCGCGGCGGTGTCATCCAGCAGATCCACCGCATCATCGACCCGCGTCTGCCGCCGGGTCTCCGCGCGCACTACAACGGCAGCCTCGAGATCAGCGAGACCTACAACCGGATCACCCTCGACAACCAGCGCAAGTTCACGCCGCCGATCCTGCTGTTCACGGTCGCCGCGATCTATCTCACCTTCCGCTCGTGGCGGAAGACGCTGCTCACTCTCATCGGCGTCGCGGTCAGCGTGTTCTGGACGCTCGGCCTCTACTCGTTCCTCGGCTTCACCTTCAACGTCCTCGCCAGCATGATCGTCCCGCTCATCGTCGTGCTCGCGATTGCCGACGACGTGCACATCATGCAGCACTGGGACGAGGAGCGTCGTCACGCGGACGCCGAGACGACGTTCAAGAATACGGTCGCGCACATGACCGCGCCGCTCCTCGGCGCGAGCGCGACCACGGCGCTCGGCATGCTGTCGCTGGCCACCAGTGACGTAGTCGCGGTCCGGTCGTTCGGGATCGGCTCGGCAGTCGGGATCATGGTCGACTTCGTGATCTCGCTGGTCCTGATGCCGACCCTGCTCAGCCTGGTGAAGCCGGAGACCGCCGAGGCGCCGCACGAGCGTTACCTGCTGCCGCCGCTGATGCGCGTGGCGCGATGGTCCACGCGGTCCCCGGGGCGCGTGTGTGCAGCGTGCGTCGTAGTTGGCCTGGTAGCCTCGGCGGGCATCCTTGGTCTGCGCGTCGATACCAACCACATCAACTTCTTCAGCCGTACCCATCCGCTCGGCAGCTCCGCCGCCGTGATCGATCAGAAGCTGGCCGGTGTCTACAGCTACCAAATCATGCTGGAAGGGCCTCCGGATTCGTTCCAGCGGCCCGAGATCCTGACGACGGTCGAGCAGCTTCAAACCGAGCTGCGTCGCGAGCCGTACGTCCGCAAGGTGACATCTGTCGCCGACTACGTGAAACGGATCCATCGCGAGCTGAACGACGGCCGTCCTGAGGCGAACGTGATCCCGCCAGATCCGGCGACGGTTGCCCAGGAACTCTTCGTTTTCACGATCGGTGGTGAAGGCCGTCACGAGCTCGAGCGTATCGTCGCCAGCGATTTCTCCCGGGCGCAGATCTCGATCAAGCTGCAGTCGATGAGCTCCGATCTGGTGCTCGAAGAAGTGGAGCGCGCGGATGCACGCGCGAAGGAGCTCTTCGCCGGCACCGGCATCTCGGTCCTGACGACCGGGTCCGGCCGCTTGTTCAGCACCCTGGATCACTATCTGGTGACGTCGCAGCTGAGCAGCTTCGGCACGGCATTCGTGACGGTGTTCGGCGTCATCTTCATCGTGTTCCGCTCCTTTCGCTTCGGGATCCTCACCGTGGTGCCGAACGTGTTACCGGTGGTGGCCGTCCTCGGCGTGATGGGATATCTCGGCATCTCGATGAACATTGCGACCGTGATGGTCGCGAGCGTGGCGCTCGGCGTCGTGGACGACGACACCATCCATTTCATCAACCGCTACCGCCGGGAGGTAGCGGCCGGTGCCACGACGGACGAAGCAATCGAGCGTGCGACCGCCCATGAAGGGCGTGCGTCGCTGACGACGGCATTCATCAACAGCTGCGGCTACGCGGTGCTGCTGATGTCGGAGTACCGGCCCACGGCCTGGTTCGGCGGACTGCTCGCGCTCACGATGGCGGTGGCGTTCCTGGCGGAGGTCCTGATCCTTCCCGCGACGATCAAGCTCCTGCCTCGAGTTTTTGGCGCCGACGCGCTCAGGGCCGCAAGTCGGGGCGCAGCCGCGGCTGCGGCATGCGTGCTGCTTCTCTCGTTCCCGGGTGCCGGTGAGGCGCAGTCACTGTCGAAGCCCGCCGGCCATCTGTCGGTCACGACCGCTGAGGCGCCGTCCCGCGACACGCTGGAGCTGCGCGCGAGGGCTTTCGTCGAACAGAAGGCAGATCTCTCTCATCATGTCCGCGTGACGGGTTCTGCCTTCATCGAGGGTCTGGTCCGTCGCCACCCCGACCCACCTGCTCCAGAAGGTGAGACCAGTGAGATCACGAGGGACGCCATCTTCAAGGTTCACGACGCGTTCGTCGAGTCGACCGTTGGTCGGCTCGATCTCCGGATCGGGCAGGCGCGGGTCGTATGGGGAAGGCTGGACGAGGTCCAGCCGACCGACGTGGTCAATCCGCTCGACGTATCGAGGTTCTTCTTCGAGGGGCGCAGCGAGGCCCGGTTGCCGGTCGCCTTGGTACGAGCGCAGGTGTTCCTGTCGGATCGAGCATCACTCGAGGGCGTGTATGTTCCGGTGTTCCGCCGGGGACGCTTCGATCAGCTCGATGAGCCGTCCTCGCCATTCACACCGCGCTCTGGACCAGCGGACGCGATCGGGGGCGTGTGTCTTGCGATCGGCTGTCCAACGCTGCCACCGTTGATCGTGGACCATGAGCCTCCGGTCACACTCGACAACGCACAGGGCGGAGTCAGGTTGAATGCGACGACCGGACGCCTGGACTGGAGTGTCTCGGCGTTCAGGGGGTTCGAGCCGTTTCCGGTCTTCGAACTGGGGACGCCGCAGCCCGGAGCACCGCTGCCGATCCACGGCACGCACCCACGTTTCACGATGCTCGGTGGAGATTTCGAAACCGTGCGCGGGGAATGGGGCATGCGCGGCGAAGTCGCGGCGTTCGTGGACGACAATTTCCAGGCCTCCGCGCTTCGCCCTGCGCAGGGATCGTCCGTAGACGCAGGTGTGGGAGTCGATCGGCGGGCCGGCGACTACCGGATCAGTGGGACGGTGCTGTTTCACTATGAAGCGCTCGATCTGCCGATTCGGGAGACCCGTTCGTCGCTGTCCTGGGTGCTGTCGGCCGATCGACGATTCTCACGCGAGCGCTACGCGCTGCGGGCGTTCGGCGTCGCGAACACATCCGAAGGTTCTGGATTTGCGCGCCTCATCGCGACCGGCGAGCTGCGGGACAACCTCGCTCTCGAGGGATCGATCGGGTGGTTCGTCGGCGAAGGGCGCGATCTGGTCGGCCGGTTCGCGGACAGCGACTTCATTTACCTGCGCTTGAAGCACTATTTTTGAAGCGATGTGGTCGATCCCTGCCGGTAATCCCTCGCCGTGGACGGGCCCCGATGGGAACAATACCTACCTTCTCACCGGTGCTGTGCCCACGCTGATCGATGCCGGGGTCGGTGAGCCGGCTCACATCGAGGCGGTCGCAACCGCGCTGGGTGGCGTCGCGCTGGCTCAGATCCTGATCACGCACTCCCATTCGGATCACGCCCGCGGTGTCCCGGCCCTGACCCGGCAGTGGCCTGAGGCGTCTGTGCGTAACCTGGCGCCAGACGCCTGCCTCGACGGCGAGTCGATCGCGGCCGGCGACACGATGCTGCGCGCACTTCACACCCCGGGCCACGCGCCGGATCATTTCTGTTTCCTGGACGAAACCACTCGCGATGTGTTCTGCGGCGACCTGGCTCGTCGCGGGGGCACCATCGTGATTCCGGCGAGCGCCGGCGGAAACCTGGTTCAGTACCTCGCCTCATTGCACCGGATCCGTGCCCTGCAGCCGCGGCGCCTGCTCCCTGGCCACGGTCCCGTCATCGACAACGCCGTCAAGCTGATTGACGAGTACCTCCAACACCGTGTCGAGCGCGAGGGAGAGGTACTCGCCGGTCTTCGTTCGGGCGCGACCTCGGTCGAGGCGCTGGTCCAGCGCATCTACACAAACCTTCATCCGACGGTGGTTCGGGCGGCCGCGGACAGCGTGCTCGCGCACCTCATCAAGCTCCGCGACGAGGGCCGGGCGGTCGAACAGGATGGAGAATGGCGCGCGGTGGCACGGTGATCTGATGCCGCTGACGGTGAGCATCACCGAAGGGATTGCCTTCGGCTTCATCGCCTACGCGGTGCTGAAGCTTGCGACCGGTCGCGCGCGCGAGGCTCATCCTCTTGTCTACCTGTTCGCCGGACTCTTCATCGCGCGATACGCATGGCTCTAGTGTTGTACGATTCCCCGGATGACGGGTTACGCCAACCCCGGGCTGTTGATCTCGGCAGACGAGTTGTCGCGGACGCTCTCGGAAACCGAAGCGAAACGGCCGCTGATCCTGGATCTCCGTCCGCCTGACGGCTATGCCGCGGGACATGTCCCGGGCGCCCTTCATCTCGATCTGTTCGGAGTCAGCCTGGTCGATACGGATCCGGCGCCGTTGAAGGCCTTTCTGTGGATGATCGAGCACCTGTTCGCGACGCGAGGGGTCGAGGCGTCCACTCCCGTCGTTGTCTACGACGACCAGTCAGGGATCCGCGCCGCGCGTGCGTTCTGGTTTCTCGAGCACTTCGGGCATCCGTCGGTCCGGGTTCTCGACGGGGGGTTCGGCGCGTGGACGCGCGGCGGCCTGCCCGTCACGCGTGATGCGGCGCCGGCAACGGTGACGGACTGGAAGGGGTCGCGCGATGCGGCGACGATCGCCACGTGGCGCGAGGTGAAGGCCGCCATCGGCCGGTCTGACTCCGTGATCCTCGACGCCCGCAGCGATGGCGAGTATTGCGGCACCACCGTGCGCGCCGCTCGCGGTGGTGCCGTGCCTGGTGCCGTGCACATCGAATGGACGGAAAACCTCGGCCAGGACGGCGCCTTCAAGCCAGCGTCCGAGCTGAAGAAGATGTACGAGGACGCTGGCGTCACCCCCGATCGGGAAGTCATCACCTACTGCCAGGGCGGCTATCGCGCGGCGCATTCCTACCTGGCGCTTCGCCTGATTGGCTTCCCCAGGGTTCGGAACTACATCGGTTCCTGGAAGGAATGGGGCGATCGGCTCGATTTGCCGATCGAAGTACCAAAGGGGAACTAGGCATTGCCAACATTGCCAAAATTGCAAACATTCAGGCTTGCCAGCATTGCCACTGGTTAGCCGGTAGTGCCTTTCAATGTTGGCACTTTTGGCAATGTTGGCAATGTTGGCAATGAACAGAGTCACCAAATGAACAACGTCATCGACTTCATCAACACCAATCGCGACCGGTTCGTCGACGAGCTCAAGAACTACCTTGCCATCCCCAGCATCAGCGCGCTGCCGCAGCACCAGCCGGACGTGCGGCGTTGTGCCGAGTGGACGGCCGACGAGATGCGGCGGATCGGGATGCAGAACGTGAGGTTGATTGAGACGCCCGGCAACCCGGTGGTCTATGGCGACTGGCTGGGCGCGGAAGGGGCGCCGACGATCCTCTTCTATGGCCACTACGACGTACAGCCGGTCGATCCGCTGAATCTCTGGGAATCGCCGCCGTTCGAAGCCACGGTCCGCGACGGCGAGATCTACGCGCGCGGGGCCGCCGATGACAAGGGCCAGGTCTTCATGCACTTCAAGGCCATCGAAGCGCACCTGAAGCAGAACGGCCGGCTTCCGGTAAACCTCCGGGTGATCCTGGAGGGCGAAGAGGAAGTCGGTTCCGCCAACCTGGATAACTTCGTCAAGGGCCACAAAGACGAGCTCGCAGCCGACGTTGTCGTCATCTCCGACTCGACGATGTTCGACCGCGGTGTTCCGTCGATCACCTACGGGCTGCGCGGGCTGGTGTACTTCCAGATCGATCTGCGGGGCACCAAGAGCGATCTGCACTCCGGGTCCTTCGGCGGAGCGGTCGCCAACCCGGCGATGGTGCTGTCGCAGATCCTCGCCCAGATGAAGGACAAGGGCGGTCGCATCAAGATTCCCGGGTTCTATGACGATGTGAGGGCGCTGCGGGACGAGGAAAGGGCGGAGTTCAAGAAGCTGCCGTTCAACGAGACCCGATACCGGAAAGACCTCGGTGCGCCGAAACTCTTCGGGGAGAGCGGCTACACGACGCTCGAGCGCGTCTGGGCGCGGCCGACTTTCGAGGTCAACGGCTTGTTGAGCGGCTTTACCGGCGAGGGCGCCAAGACCGTGATCCCCGCGGTGGCGATGGCCAAGGTCAGCATGCGCCTGGTGCCGGATCAGGATCCGGACAAGATCGCGCAGCTGTTCGAGGCCTACGTTGCCAAGGTCGCGCCCAAGACCGTCGAGACCAGGGTGACCCGCATGCACGGCGGCAAACCGTGGATGACCGAGTTCGACAACCGCTTCGTCCAGGCGGCCGGGCGCGCGATCGAGAAAGGGTTCGGCAAGGCGCCTGTCTTCAACCGTGAAGGCGGCTCGATCCCCGTGGTGGCCACGTTCCAGGAGATCCTCGGATTGCCGTCGGTGCTGTTCGGTGTCGGTCTGCCCGATGAAAATGCCCATGCTCCGAACGAGAAGCTCGATCTCGGCAACTTCCACGGCGGCATCATCGCGTCGGCGTATCTCTATGATGAGGTCGCGAGCACGCGGTGATGCCGGGAGAGCACTCGATGCTCGGGAGCGCGACGTCTTTTCTTGAAACGCACCGACGGTTTGCCTTCGGCATTCGTGCAGAAAGCCGTCGGCGCGTGCAGTTTCGCTCGTCCTGTTTGATCGCGGGAATGGCTGTCGCCTGTATGCTGGGCGCAGCCTGCTCCGACCCCGACAAGGAGCGCCTCAAGCAGACCACCAAGGCGACCTACGATCAGACCACGGGGCGTCTCAAGGAGCTCACCTACGACGCCAACAAGAACGGTCGCATCGACACCTGGACCGACATGGACGGGACCAGGCCTCTGCGCGCCCGGATCGATCGGAACGAAGACGGCAAACTCGATCGCTGGGAGTACTACGACGACAAGGGACAGCTGACGAAGGTCGGCTTCTCACGATCGGATGACGGGAAGCCGGATGCGTGGGCGTTTTCTGGACCGGATGGCAAAGTCGTGCGGATCGAGATCTCGTCGACGAAGGACGAGAAGAGAATCGACCGGTGGGAGCGCTACGAGCCGAAAGGTGCGGGGCCCGAAGGCGTTGGTGCCCTGCTCGAGGCCGACGAGGACACCAACAGCGATGGCCGGCCGGACAAGTGGGAAACCTACGAAGGCGGCGCGCTCAAGACCGCCTCGTTCGACGAAGATAAGGACGGCAAGCCCGACCGCCGGCTGACATATGCAGGGGGAACGTTGACTGCCATCGATTCCCAGCCCGATGCTTCGGGCGCGTACACCAGACACGTGCCGGTGAAGTGACCGCTCCTCCTCCGATTCTGCTGATCGCGGCCGCCAGCGGTGAGCGTCAGGGTGTAACGGAAATGCTCGAGCGCCGCGGGCATACCGTCACCGAGGTCGAGGACGGCACCCAGGCGCGGACCATCGTCGAAGGCCAGCCCGAGGCTGGCCTGGTCGTGGTCCTCGATCTGGCCCATCCCGAGGCGCTGAAGTTCCTGCGGGCGCCGGCGGTTCAGCGCGCGGGGATCCCGATCATCTGTATTGCCGACCGCCGCAAGCCGGACGCGTCGTCCGAGGCGCTGCGGCTCGGCATCGCCGACCTGGTCGCGCGTCCCGTTCGCGAGGAGGAGCTGACCGCGGCGATCACCAACGCGCGCGAGTTCTCGCAGGGAGCGGGATCGTCGAAACCTGAACCGGCCCCGGGAATCGAGTTGCCCGCAGGCAGCGTGTTCGGCGCGTCGCCCGCGATCCGTGAAGTCCTCGCGCTGGTTCGCCGCATCGCGCCCAGCAGGTGCAACGTGCTGGTCCTGGGTGAGCGGGGCACCGGCCGTGAATCGGTGGCGCGAGCGGTCCACGCGCAGAGCCCGCACCGGGACAAGCCGTTCGTCAAAGTCGAGTGCGGTCCCGATCTGGCGGGTGCGATTGGCGAAGAGGCGCCGCCGGGATCGACCTTCTATCTCGAAGAAATCGGCGAGCTGAGCGCGGACGCGCAGCGTCAGCTCGTGGAGATCATCAGGCGTCGCGCCGAGTCGTCGGCGGACCTGCGACTGATCGGCAGTGCCGCTCCCCGAGTGGACGACTGGATCGGGCGCGGCGACTTGCGTGCCGATCTCGTCGAAGCGCTGGGCGTGGTCCGGATCCAGCTGCCGCCGCTGCGGCAGCGCACCGAAGACATTCCCCTGCTCGCAACACACTTTCTCAAAGAGGCCTGCCGCCGGAACGGAATTCCTCCCAAAACCTTCTCGCGATCGGCGCTGACGCTGCTGGCGGCGCTGCCGTGGCCCGGCAACATGGCGGAGCTCCGCGCGCTGACGGAGCGGCTCGCCGTCATCATCACACGCGGCGTGCTCCTCCTCGAAGACGTGCTCGCCAACGTGAGGCTCGAAGGCGCGGAAGCGCTCGGTGGCCCGTCCGGCACACTACGCGAAGCCAGGGAGCGATTCGAGCGCGACTACGTCGCCGCCGTGCTGCAGCACCATCGCGGCCGCATGGGTGACGCCGCAAGGGCGCTGGGGATCGAGCGCACGAATCTCTACCGGAAAATCAAGCAGCTCAATATTCGCTGGACCGCGGACTGAAGACGCGAGCCGCCGAGGTCAGACCCCGATTGTGCTCTGATCCAGAACATAGTCACCCGCACAAACCCTCCAGAATCCTCGAAGTTATCCTTTTTCGCCCTCGACGTTGCGTATTTGATACGAATTCACTCCAAATCGACGCCTTCGTAATTGACGCACGTCAGCCGTTCGCGCGATAAAGGTTGGGAACAGAGCGGCAAAGAGTGCAGTGCAGGCCAATTGTGTCTGTTCCTGTCCTCTTGTCCGTTCTCTATTTTCCCTTGGGAGTGGTCATGCGGAAGAGTTTCGCGGTGTTCGTGATGGTGGCGGTGACCGTGACCGGATCGACACCAATCCTGGCGCAGGGGCAGGGCACCCTGAGCGGTGTGGCGCAGAGCGCGGACAAGGCTCCGCTGCCGAACTACCGCGTGAACGTCCGGAACGCCAACTCAGGTGTACTCGCCGGCTCGACGATGAGTAACCAGGCCGGGCAATTCACGTTCGCCTCTCTCCAGCCCGGCAACTACGTGGTCGAGCTCGTCGATGCGGCAGGCAAGGTGGTGGGGCTGAGTCCTTCAATTACGGTAGCTGCGGGAGCAACCGTGACCGTGACCGTCGGTGCGACCGCTGCCGGAGCCCTCGCCGCCGCGAGCGGTGGCGGCCTGAGCCTCCTCGGTCTGGGACCTCTCGCGAGTGTGGCAGTCGCCGGTGCGGCGAGCGCGGCGGCGGTCACGGCCGTAGTCGCCACGCGCGACGGCAAGCTGGTCGTCTGTCACAAGGTCTCGGACACGGTTTCGCAGACGCTGGAGATCGACGAATCGATGCGGGACAGCCATCTGGCCCACGGTGACACGCTCGGCGCGTGCCCCGCGAGCCCGAGCCGGTAACACCCGTCCGTTGGCCGGCCTCCGGAGGCCGGCCGGGTTTCCTTTCGTTTCAACAACAAACGTCGGGCGCACGACCTGCGCGGTGACGCGGTGGACGACGACTGTTCGCAGCGTGTAGCGAAGCCCTGCCTCGATGCGACACGAACCGGAACGACGAAGGTCTCCTATGACTGCAAGTTCTCTCCGCAAGTTCGGACTGGCGCTCGCCGCACTCTCGCTGCCGGTTCTCGCCCATGGCCAGTCGGTCGGCGGTGCCGAACAGATCGACGACGTCCGCAAGGAGGCACGCTCGCATCTGGGCCCGTTCTACGTGACCCCGAGGATCGCCCTCAAGGAGCTCGGCGTGGACTCCAACGTCTTCAACGACGCGGGCGAACCTGAGTCGGACTTCACCGCGACGCTCACACCTTCGGCCGACATCTGGATACCGTTCGCGCGCCGTGTTCTTCTGCAGACGACCGCCGGCTCCGACTTGGTCTGGTACACGAACTTCGACACCGAACGCTCGATCGATCCGCACGTCACCACGCGCGCCGAGATTTATCTCCGGAGGATCACGCTGTTTGCCGACGGCGGATACCGGAACACCCGTCAGCGCCTGAATTATGAAGTCGACCTCCGGGCCCGCCACGTCGATCAGGCCGCGGAAGCCGGAGTCGCGGTACGACTGACCCCGAAATTCTCGGTCGAGGCCGCCGGCCACTTCGCCGAGCTCCGCTTCGACGGTGACACGTCGCTCGAGGGGGTCCGCCTCCAGCGCACGCTGAACCAGGAAACCAGGGGCTACAGCGTCGCAGTACGCCATCGGGTCACGCCATTGACCACCGTCGCGCTGAGATACGAGCAGCTCGAAGACTTGTTCGAGTACTCCCCCTCCCGTGATTCGGAAAGCTTCCGCGTGATGCCTGGGATCGAGTTCAAGCCTCGGGCGCTCATCAGCGGCAGCGCCTACGTCGGGTACCGCAAGTTCACTCCGAAGGCCGACGGCGCGCTTCCGGGTTTCAGCGGACTGGTGGCGCGGCTGGGACTCTCCTACACCCTGCTGGGTTCGACGACGTTCGGCGTCACCTACTCACGAGATCTGACCTACTCGTACGAAGTGCTGCAGCCGTTCTTCATCAACAACGCCGTCGGCGCCTCGATCCGTCGTGCCCTCGGCCGCCGCTTCGACGTGCTGGTCTCCGCGGATCGGTTCGAATACGCCTACGAAAATCTTCAGATTCAACCGGAGGCTACCGAGGATCCGTTGACTGTCGTCCCCGAGAGCCTGCCCGTGGGCCAGCGTGTGGACACGACCTGGAACTACGCCGGCAGCGTCGGCTATCGCATCGGCAACGGCCGCATCGGCTTCGGCGTCGCGTACTGGACGCGTGACTCGCGTCAGAGAGCGTTCCGTTCCTTCGACAACCTCCGGTTCGGCACAACCGTGACTTACGGGTTCTGAATCATGCGACAGACACTTCGCGCGATGTCGGCGTTCGTCCGATTCATGCGCAAAGCGGTGTGGGGCTCGGCTACCGCCAGCGCGCTGCTCCTCGCGACGGCATCGCCGGCCCAGTCCCAGTCAGCGGGCGATTATCAAATCGGTCCGCAGGACGTCCTCACGATACAGGTCTTCGATCAGGCGGACCTCGGCGGCAAGTACACGGTCGAGACCGACGGCACGTTCAGCTTTCCGCTGATCGGACGGGTCAAGGCCGCGGGCATGACGCTGCGGGCGTTCGAAGTCGAGCTCAAGGCGAAGCTCGCTGACGGCTATTTCAGGAACCCGCAGGTCACGGTTGCGGTCGAGCAGTACCGCAGCCAGCGCGTGTTCGTGATGGGCGAGGTGCGGGCTCCGGGTCCGGTCGCCCTGACCGGCGGGATGACGTTGATCGAAGCACTTTCGCGGGCCGGCTCCACGCAGCCGACCGCCTCCGGCGACGTCGCCGTGGTGCGCGCCCCGCAGGGAGCCAAGGGGCCGCTGATGCCGAACCAGGATTCAGGCACCGAAGTCTTCCGCGCGTCGATTCGCGCGCTTGAGAGCGGCTCGCTCTCGCAGAACATCGAGCTTCGCGACGGCGACACGATCTTCGTGCCGCGCGCGGAAACCGCCTATGTGTTCGGCCAGGTGAAGAACCCGGGCGGATATGCCCTGCAGAAGGACACCACCGTGCTGCAAGCGCTGTCGCTCGCGGGCGGGGTCACGGAAAACGGAGCGATGAACCGCGTGCGGATTGTTCGCATCGTTGCGGGCGTCAAGAAGGATGTCAAGGTCAACCTGACCGACATCGTGAAGGCCGGCGACACCATCATCGTGCCGGAGAGGTACTTCTAATGAGCGACCAGTTCATCCAGGACTCGGACGGCCAGCCGCGGCTGAGGCTGGCGGCGCAGAGCCGGCGCGCGCCGGCGCCTGCTGCGCCGCAAGCCCCTGCGCCGCCGCCGTTCGTCCCGTCGCACGAAGTCGCCGATTCGCCGCACCTGACCGACTACCTCAAGGTTCTGCACAAGCGCCGGTGGACGGCGTCGACAGCGTTCCTGCTGGTGCTGGCGAGCGTCACCGTCTATACGTTTACGGCAACCCCGATCTACGAGGCGCGGACGCGCCTGCTCATCGACGCCGAAAACCCCAACGTTGTCACGTTCAAGGAAGTCATCGACGAGGATCAGGCAAAGGCCGATTACTACCAGACCCAATACAACATCCTTCAGTCGCGTGCGCTCGCGCGCAAGACGATTGAGAACCTGGGCCTGTGGGAACATCCGCTGCTCAACCGGGCGGCTGGAAACGGCAACGGCTTCAGCGTCAGCCGTGTGATCGGCGGCGCTTTCGGTTTTGTCACCGGCATGCTCTCGTCTGCTCCGGCCGCCGCCGCCGATACCTCCGGAGGCGAGGAGACCGAAGCGCAGTCCCGGACGATTGACGCGCTCCTCGACGACCTCGCCATTTCGCCGATCCGTAACAGCCGCCTGGTGGACGTGAAGTTCCGGTCGCGGGACGCCGCACTGTCGACCCGGATCGTCAATGCGCTCGCGAAGAACTACATCGATCAGAACCTCGAGTACAAGTTCTCGGCCAGCAAGGAGGCGAACGACTGGCTCGACGGGCAGCTTGCCGAACAGCGCAAGGAAGTCGAGACGGCCGAGGCTAAGCTCCAGGCCTATCGCGAACGGAACGATGCCATCTCCCTCGAGGATCGCCAGAACATCGTCGTCCAGAAGCTGACCGACCTGAACGCCGCAGTGACCAGGGCGAAGACGGAACGGATCCAGAAGGAGGCGATGTACAAGCAGCTGCGCGCGATCGAAACCAATCCTGCCGCGCTCGACACTTTCCCGGCGATCCTGGCCAACAGCTTCATTCAGCAGCAGAAAGGGGAGCTCGCGCAGCTCCAGCAGCAGTACGCGCAGCTCTCCGAGAAGTTCGGCGAGAAGCACCCGGAGATCGTCAAGACCCGGTCGGCGATCCAGAACGCACAGCTGAAGCTGCAGGTCGAGATCAGCAAGGTCGTGCAGTCGGTCCGCACCGAGTATCAGGCCGCGCTGGCGCAGGAAACCAGCATGTCGGCCGCGCTCGGCCAGCAGAAGAGCGAGGCGCTCTCGATGAACCGGAAGGGCATCGAGTACAGCGTGCTCGAGCGCGACATGCAGAGCAGCAAGCAGCTCTACGAAAACCTGATGCAGCGGGCGAAGGAGACCAGTGTCTCGAGCGAGCTCAAGAGCAGCAATATCCGGGTCATCGACAAGGCGGAACGGCCGCGCGATGCCGTGTTTCCGCGCAAGGGATTGAACATGCTCCTCGGCCTGGTGTCGGGAGCCGTGCTCGCGATCGGGCTGACCTTCTTCTTCGAGTATCTCGACAGCCGGCTCAAGACCCCTGAAGAAGTAAAGGCACACCTGGGGTTGCCTGCCCTCGGGATGGTACCCGCGCTCGCACCGCAGTCCTGGAAGGGCAGGGAGCCGCTGATTCACATCGGGGTCCCGCCCGGTTTTGCCGAGGCGTTCCGGACGATTCGCACCAACGTGCTGTTCTCGTCGGCAGAGGAAGGGGCACGAGCGCTGGTGATTACCAGCACCGGCCCCGGCGAAGGCAAGACCACTGTCGCCAGCAATCTCGCGATAGGTTTCGCACAGGCGGGCCAGCGGGTTCTGTTGATCGACGCCGACATGCGCCGGCCGCGAGTCCATGAGGTCTTCGGCCGTCGGCAGGAGCCCGGACTGTCGAACGTGATGGTGGGGAACGCCAAGGCCAGCCAGAGTGTGCACAAGACAGGCGTGCCCGGGCTCTGGCTGCTCGCTGCCGGTCACCTGCCGCCGAACCCGGCGGAGCTGCTCGGGTCGCAGCGTTTCCGCGACTTCGTGACCTCGCTGAAAGAGCACTTCGACCTGATCCTGATCGACTCGCCGCCGGTGATGGCCGTGACCGATGCAGTGATCGCGGCGCACGCCGCCAACGGCGTGGTGTTCGTCGTCGGCTCGGAGATGACCAGCCGCCAGGCGGCGCGTGCAGCGGTCGAGCAGCTCGAACAGGGGCGCGTCCACTTCGTCGGCGCCATCCTGAACCGCGTCGACCTCGAGCGCAATTCGTACTACTACTCGAACTATTACCGTCACGAGTACGGCAGTTACTACCAGAAACAGGCGGTCAATTCCCGATAGGTAGCGGCAATGATCGCTCACACGTACGCTGGTGACGCCGCAGTCACCACCGCACCGGGCTCGCAACCAGCCAGGATCGTTGCAGCGTCGATCTCCCGCAACGTGGCGTGGACGGCGTCGAGCAGCGTCGGTTACGCCCTGTGCCAGTGGGGGATGCTCGTGGCGTTCGCCCGTCTGGCCACACCGGAGGCGCTCGGGCAGTTTGCCTTCGCGCTGGCCCTCTCCGCCCCCGTGATGATGTTCCTGCAGCTACAGCTCAGAACGGTGCAGGTCACCGACACGCGGGGGCGCTTTGGGTTTGCCGACTACTTCACACTTCGTGTCGCGGCATCGTTTGCGGGTCTCGCGACGGTCGTCGTGATGGCTGCCGCGATGGGCGCGCGGGGATCGGGAATCGCGATCGCCGCAATCGTCGCGGCCGTCAAGGTGGTCGACGGCCTGGGCGACATCCTGTACGGTGCCTGGCAGAAGCTGGAGCGGCTGGATGTTCCGGCGGCGCTGTTGATTGTCAACGGCGCGGTATCCCTTGCGGCCCTGACCAGTGCGCTCTGGGCCGGAGTCTCGGTCGCCGGAGCCGTCTCGGGCTCGCTGGCGGGTTCCGTAATTGCGTTCGTCGCCGCCGCCTGGCTGACGCGCAATCACTTACATGTCTCATTCGTGCCTGGCGCCGGCGCGCTTGGTCGTATCGGCCGCCTGACCACCGTGGCGCTTCCTCTCGGCTTCGTCATGGCGCTCATTTCGCTGTCGTCAAACATCCCGCGGTACTTCATCCAGGCCTGGCTTGGTGACCGCGAGCTGGGTATTTTCGCGGCTCTCACCTACGTCACCGCCGCGGGCATGACCCTCGTTTCCGCCGTCGGCAACTCGCTGACGCCGGCGATGGCGCGGGATTTCGACCGCGGTGACGGCCGCGCCTTTGGGCGCCGGTTCTGGATGCTGCTGGCGGTTGCCGCGGGCATCGGCCTGTCCGGTCTTCTGACCGCGGCGCTGTTTGCGAGGCCGGTGCTGCAGGTCGTCTACGGCGAGGAATACGCACGCTCGGCGGGTGTGTTCGTGCACGCCATGGCTCTCGGAGCGGTGACCTACATGGCTGCGGCCGTCGGTTTTGCCATGAGCGCCGCGAAGTGCTTCCGAGTGCAGGCCCCGATGTTCGTTCTCGTCGTCGCAACGATTCTCGGCGGGTCAATGGCCTGGATACCCTCGTCCGGACTTCACGGCGCGCTCTCCGCGCTGATGCTGGGTGCCGTGGTGCAGTTGATGCTGGGCGCCGCCGTTCTGCTGCCGGCAGTCCGGCTGGCGTCGGTGAACAGGTGAGCGTCCGATGGTGAAAGTGCTGCAGATCGTCGGCGGACTCCGCCGTGCCGGTACCGAGACCTGGCTCCTTCAGGTTGCGCGGCGAATCAATCGCTCAGCGATCGCGATGGATTTTCTCGTGCATGGCGACGAGGAGGGCGACTACGAAGAGGAGTTGCGGGATCTCGGCTTCGGGATCGTTCGAACGCCCATGCCGGGCCGGTACGCCGCGTACCTTCGCAGTGTCGGCGCTGCGTTCGAGCGTGGCGGATACGACGTCGTTCACTCGCACCTGCAACATTTCAGCGGAGTGACGACCTTCCTGGCGAGCCGTCATCAGATTCCGGCTCGGATCGTCCATAGCCATCTCGACGTCCAGCCCCAGCTCGCGCGCGGCCGGAAGGCCACCTATGCATGGGTGATGCAGCGACTGATCCGCCATCATGCGACGCACCGGGTCGCCGTGAGTCAGCGGGCGGCAACCGCGCTCTTCGGACGCGACTGGTCGCGGCAGTCGAACACTGCTGTCCTGAGCTGCGGGATCGACCTCGCGCCATTCCTGGGACCTGCCGACATGAGCCTGCGCGCTTCGCTGGGGCTGCGCCCGGAAGGCCTGGTGATCGGTCACGTCGGGCGGTTCGTCGAACAGAAGAACCACGAAATGCTGCTCGCGGTCGCGGCCGAAGTGATGCGCAAGGATCCTGACGCCCAGCTCCTGCTCGTTGGCGAGGGTCCACTGCACCTCCAAATCGAGCAGGCCTGCATCGAGCTCGGCATCCGCGACCGCACCATCTTTGCCGGATCCCGCAACGATGTTCCGGAGATCTTGAAAGCGGCGGTCGACGTCTTCGTGTTTCCGTCGCGCTATGAAGGACTGGGTCTCGCCGTCGTGGAAGCCCAGGCCGCCGGTGCTCCGTGCGTGATTGCCGATCACGTGCCGGCGGAAGTCGCCGTTCTTCCCGAGCTCATTCACCGCCAGTCATTGCAGGATTCTCCAGCTGCCTGGGCGGCGGCCGTAAGCCGCGCCAGCCGCTCGTACGGCGGCCGTGCCGCCGCGTGTCGCGTCTCGAAGACCGCCTACAACATCGACTGCTCCGTAATGTGGCTCGAGCGTCTTTACATCGAGGGCGATCTCACCTCGACGGAGCTGGCGGCCTAGGGCCGGCCGGAACCGGACGTGCTGGATCACCTGCTCACGCTGTGCGTCCTCGGCTCCCACGCGTTCGCGATGCGTGGCTTCTTCCGGGCGCTCCGTGAAAACCGGATGCCCGAGCCGATCGATTTCACCGCGCTGTCCGCGATCATGTATTACGACCTTGGACTGGTCGCGGAATGGCTGACAGGTGAAGTCGCGGCGTCGAAGTACTTCCCGTCGATCTGGGAGCTCGAGCCGCTCGCCAGGACTTTCGCGTTCGGGTTCATTGCATCCGCTCCCTGGTTCATCCGGGCCGGCGGCTGGTGCCTGCGCGAGAAAGCACTGACGCCGGCTCGGCAGGTTCGCGGAGCGACGTCACTTGCCAACGCGACGTTTGTGGTACTGGCGCTGTCGATCGGCGCGGCGATGACCTGGTGGGCGTTTGCCTACCTGCCGGGTCGCGCGATTTGGGAAGCGCGCGCGAACATCGGGCTGGACCTCGGCCTGTTCGTGATGCTCCTGTATCTGCCGCTTCACCTGCTGGCCTTCTACATTCAGCGTCCGGAATCACGAACTCGTCTCGGGGTCGTCATCGCCCTGCTGCTGGCCGCATTCGCGATCGGCGCAACGCTTCCGATCGGGCAGCGCACCAATGCCCTGCTGCCGGTGCTCCTGCTCGTGATGTTCTGGCGAACGCCGACAGTCCGTGCAGTATCGGTGAGTGCGATCGTGCTGTTCGTGTCGGCGGCGCTGCTCCTGCCGCTCTTCAAGTGGCAGTTCGCCAGCGAGAACTCGGTCCCGACTTCGGAGCTGATCGTCTCCACGTTCAACAGCGATCTCGGCCGAACGCCAGTCCTGACCGACGCGCTCGATCGTTCGCCGCTCCTGGGCACCGAGGTCATGCCGTACCCCGGCGCGGGCTACGTGTACACGGCGCTGTTCTTCGTGCCTCGTGCCGTGCTGCCGGAGAAGGGCTTCGCCACGGCGATCGAGTTCACCGCCGCCGTCGTGAACGAGCCTGCGGCGCTCGTGAACTGGCGATTTGGGCTGGGCGTGGTCGAGGAGCTGATGCTGAACTTCGGGGCCCTTGCGGTTCCGATTGGCCTGGCCCTGGTCGGGCTGGGATTCGCCGTCGGATCGCGTGCAGCCCGACGCCTGCCGCCCCTTCGTGTCCCGCTGTGCCTGGCGGCGTTGTGGTCGTTTGGCTACGACTCGGCATCGTTGCTCCTCACCTTCGGCGTTATGGCCGCAGTGTGCGTCGCGCTCGACGGTCTCATGCGCGTGTTGTCCTTCAGGCCCTCGCCGTCGACACGTTCGGGCATCCGGCCGTCTGCGATCTCGACGCCGCTGGTAGTGCGCGAGGGTTGACCATGGCGAGCGACGAACCGGTCACCATCGGCCTGCCGTTCTACAACTGCGAGACGACGCTCGCGTATGCCCTGCAGTCGGTCTTTGCGCAGACGGATCCTGAGTGGCAGCTGCTCCTGGTGGACGATGGATCGACGGATGGATCGCTTGCGATCGCCAGGCAGGTCCGCGACCCGAGGGTGGTGGTGATCAGCGACGGCGCCAACCGCGGCCTGCCCTACCGCCTCAATCAGATAGCCGCACTCTCGCAAGGGCGCTACCTCGCGCGCATGGACGGTGACGACCTGATGCATCCGGAACGGATCTGCCGGCAGCGGGAATTCCTGCAGCGGAACCCGGGCGTGGATGCGGTCGGCAGTCCCGCGTTCATCATCGACGCCAGCAACGAGGTGACCGGCCGTCGCGGCGATACGCGGTTCGATTCCTCGCCCCAATCTGTCCTGGAGCACGGGCTGTTCATTCACCCCACGGTGATGGGATTGCGAGACTGGTTCCGGTCCCACCCGTACGACCCGAGCTTCGTTCGTGCCGAAGACAGGGAGCTCTGGTGCCGCGCCGCCGGCACCGCCACCTTCGCGCGGCTGGACGAGGCGCTGCTGTTCTATCGCGAGCCCGAGGCGGTCAACGTCGGCAACTACCTGCAAAGCTGCGCTACCGATCGCCAGATCTTCAAGCAGTACGGCCCTGATCTGGTTGGTGCAGCGAGAACCCGGGCCCTGGTCGCGCGAAGCTTCGTGAAGAGCACCTGCTATCGCACCGCGCGAGTGTCCGGCCGGGCCAGCCTGCTGGTGCGACGTCGCAATCGCGCGCTGACGCCGTCGGATCATCAGGCTGCGAAGGAGATTGTCGAACGGATTCTTTCCACTCCGGTTCCGGGCCTTTGCACGAGCCTGCCACGAAGCGCCTGCCGGGTGGAGGCCTGACGTGCGCATCGTCCACGTGCTCACGGTTCCGTTTTCGTTCAGGCTACTGAAAGGCCAGGCCGCGCATCTGCATGCGCTTGGGTACGACGTCCATGCGATTTCGTCCCCCGGACGTCTCGCCGACGAATACGAGAGCTCGGAGCCGGTCACCGTGCACCGCGTGCCGATGACGCGAGCGATCACGCCGCTCGCGGACGTCGTTGCACTGATCCGGCTGGTTCGCATCCTCCGGCGGTTGCGGCCCGCAGTCGTGCAGGCAGGCACCCCGAAGGGTGGGCTGCTCGGGATCCTTGCCGCCTGGCTGGTCGGCGTCCCGGTGCGGATCTACCACGTGCGCGGGTTGCCGCTGACCACGGCAGCAGGGCTTCGGCACCGGCTGCTCCGGCTCACGGAACGCATCGCCTGCGCGGGCGCGACGGCAGTGCTGTGCGTCAGCCGGTCGATGCGGGACGTGATCGCCTCCGAAGGCATCTGCGAGCCAGGCAAGGTGGAAGTGCTGCTCGAAGGCAGCAGCAACGGCGTCGACAGCGAGCGGTTCGATTCGAGCAAGGCAACCGAGTGGCGGCAGACAGCCCGGGCGCAGCTCGGCATTCCCGCAGACGCTGTCGTGATCGGATTCGTCGGGCGCCTCGTTCGTGAAAAGGGGCTTGTCGAGCTCGTCGACGCGTGGACGGGGCTGCGGGCGATGCAACCCGCCGCGCGATTGCTTTTGATCGGGCCGTTCGAGAACGAAGATCCGCTGCCGTCGCGTGTCCGGCAGGCGCTCGAAACAGATTCGCGGGTCCATCTGACCGGTATCGCCTGGGACACCCCAGCGCTGTATGCCGCGATGGACGTGCTGTGCCTGCCGAGCCATCGCGAAGGATTCTCCAACGTTCTCCTGGAGGCGGCAGCCATGCAGCTCCCGGTGGTCGCGAGCGATGTGCCGGGAGTCGTTGACGCCTTGCAGGATGGCCGGACCGGAACACTCGTGCCGGTGCGCGACGCGGCGGCGCTGACGGACGCGCTCGCGCGCTACGCCGAGGACCCGGCACTCCGCGCCAGCCACGGCGCCCGCGGTCGAGCATGGGTTCTCGAGCGGTTCACGCAGGAGCGCATCTGGGCGGCGTTGGATCATTACTACCGTGGTCTCGAGGCGGAGCCACGTCAGGTGCTTCACGTCGTCACCGTGCCGATGACGCTGGAGTTCATGGCGGGACAGGCGGCGTTCATGCGGGAACGCAACGTCTCGCTCTCGTTCGTCTCGTCCGCCGGCCGCGAACAGCAGGCGTTTGCCGAGCGCGAGAAGGTCCACGTTCACTCCGTCGAGATGTCGCGCCGGATTACGCCCTTGCGCGACCTTCTCTCGATCGTTCGGCTGCTGAGGGTGATTCGCCGGGCGCGTCCAGCCATCGTGCACGCACACACACCCAAAGCCGGCCTGGTGGCAATGGTCGCTTCGAGACTCGGGGGTGTGCCGGTCCGGATCTACCAGCTTCACGGCCTCGCCTACGAGACAGCGACCGGGCTGAGCCGCGGCCTTCAGATGACCGCCGAACGGCTGGCCTGCTCGCTGGCAACGCGTGTCCTGTCCGTCAGCCACTCGGTCAGGGAGCGCGTGGCCCTCGATGGCGTCTGCGACCAGCGCAAGGTGACCGTGATCGCCAACGGAAGCATCGGTGGCATCGACGCCGAGCTGGCCTTCAATCCGGACAGGATGCCGGCCGCAGGTCATCGGTTGCGTGCGTCGCTCGGCATTCCGGCATCCACGCTGGTGATCGGATTCGTCGGCCGCCTCGCCCGCGACAAGGGAATCGAAACACTGTGGCAGGCATGGCTGCGGCTGCGTGCCGAAGTGCCGTTGGCTCATCTGCTCGTGGTGGGGCCGGCGGACTTCGCGAGGCGCGACCAGTCCGTGCCCGGCGAAGTCATGATCGGGCTCGAGCGCGATCCACGCGTCCACGTCGTTGGCGCCATTGCCCGGGAAGGATTGCCGGAGTACTACGCGGCCATGGACGTCTTGTGCCTGCCCACCTATCGCGAAGGCTTTCCAGTCACGGTACTCGAAGCGGGTGCCATGGGGCTTCCCTGCGTGGCAACACGCGTCACCGGGTGCATCGATGCGGTGATCGCCGGCACGACGGGGCAGCTGGTTACGCCTGGTGACGCGGAAGCGCTGTCTGCGGCGCTCCTCGCCTACGCGACGGATGCAGGTCTCAGGTCGTCCCACGGCATCGCCGCCAGGGCCCGTGTGCGTTCGCAGTTCAACCCGCAGCAGGTCTGGCTGGCTCTTCAGCGCGAGTACGCGGTCCTCGCGGGATGGCAGGCGGCATGAGCGCGACCTATCGCACCTCCGGGAAGCGTGCTTTCGATCTCGCACTCGTTCTCCTGACCACTCCCTGCTGGCTGCCGGTAGTGGCGGTGGTGGCGCTGATCGTGCGGACGCAGTTTGGCAGCCCTGTTCTGTTCCGCCAGGCGCGGCCGGGCCGAGACGGCCGCGTGTTCATGCTGGTCAAGTTCCGGACCATGGCGGATGCGCGAGACGAGCGCGGGGAGCTGTTGCCCGATGCCCTGAGGCTCACGACCTGGGGCCGGTTACTGAGAGCCTCGAGCCTCGACGAGTTGCCCGAGCTCTGGAACGTGATTCGAGGCGACATGAGCCTGGTCGGCCCGCGGCCGCTGCTCGTCAGCTATCTCGACCGCTACACGGCCGAGCAATCGCGGCGGCACGAAGTGCGTCCCGGCATCACCGGCCTTGCGCAGGTCAACGGCCGGAATGCGCTGTGCTGGGAGGACCGCTTCGCGCTCGACGTCCGCTACGTGGACACCTGCTCGTTCGGGCTCGACACCCGGATTCTCTTCAGGACCATCGGCAACGTGGTGGCGCGCCGCGGCATCAGCGAGCCCGGTCAGGCGACGGCGCAGGAGTTCATGGGGAGCGCACGATGATCCTGATCGTCGGTGCCGGCGGCCACGGGCAGGTCGTTGCCGACATCTTTCGGGCCTGCCGCGATGCCGGAGGTGCGTCAGACCAGGTCGCATTCCTGGACGACGATCGAGCCTGTCACGGGCGCAGCTTGATCGGCAGTCCGGTCGTCGGCCCGGTGAGCCGCTCCAGCGCCATTCAACACGACGCCGTCATTGTCGCGATAGGCGACAACGCAACGCGAGCCCGTGTCTTCCTGAGACTCGCCGATGCTGGCGAGCAGATGGCGATCGGCGCGCACCCGCGAAGCACGGTCGCCGGGGACGTCACCCTCGGGCCCGGGTCAGTCGTCTGCGCCGGTGCGGTGATCAACACCGGAACCACGATCGGTTGCAACGTCATCATCAACACCGGCGCGACCGTGGACCATCACTCGGTCATCGGCGCGCACGTTCACATCGCTCCGGGGGTTCACATGGGCGGAGCGGTTCACGTTGGCGACGGAGCACTGGTCGGCATCGGCGCAACGGTCCTGCCTGGCGTGCGGATCGGCGAGTGGAGCACGGTGGGCGCGGGCGCGGTGGTCACAGCGGACGTCCCCCCGCACGCTACTGTGATCGGTGTGCCTGCACGGGTCCTGACCCCGGCGGGGGCCATGTGAGCTCACTGCTATGAATCGCATCTACCTGTCGCCACCGGACGTTGGTCCCGTCGAGCGCGAGCTTCTGCTCGACGCGTTCGATTCCGGATGGATCGCCCCACTCGGCCCGCACGTCGATGCGTTCGAGCGTGAGCTGGCGGCGGCCGTCGGTGTGCCCTACGCGGTTGCGCTGTCGAGTGGAACCGCCGCCCTGCACCTCGGCCTGCAGATCCTCGGGGTTGGACGCGGTGACGAGGTCATGACCTCGACGCTCACGTTTGCCGCGACTGCCAACGCGATCTGCTACCGCGGCGCGTTACCGGTGTTCCTGGACGTCTCCCGGGACAGCTGGAATCTCGATCCGGATCTGCTCGAGGAGGAGCTCTCAGCGCGGAATCGTGTCAACCGGCTACCCGCGGCGGTCCTGCCGGTCGATCTCTACGGTCAGTGTGCGGACTACGACCGGATTATCGCGATCTGCGATCGGTATGGCGTCCCGGTGCTCGAGGATGCTGCAGAAGCGCTGGGCGCGAGCTACGGCTCGAGTCATGCCGGGGCGTTCGGTGAGTGCGCGGCCTTTTCGTTCAATGGCAACAAGATCATCACGACCAGCGGTGGCGGGATGCTGGTCTCGCACCGCCTCGACATTGTCGAACGGGCCAGGTATCTGTCTACGCAGGCGCGTCAGCCCGCAGCGCACTATGAGCACGTAGACATCGGCTTCAACTACCGGATGAGCAACCTGCTCGCCGCTGTTGGCCGGGGCCAGCTCGCAGGTCTGGAACAGAAGGTTACACGCCGCCGCGAGATCAACCGCGCTTACAGAATCGCCCTCGACGGGTACGCCGGCGTTTCGTTCATGCCCGAGACCTCCTACGGCCGCACCAACGCGTGGCTCACCGTCGTCACGATCGATGCGGCGGTATTCGGAGTGGATCGGGAAGTGATCCGGCGGCATCTCGAGGGCCGCAACGTCGAATCACGGCCGGTCTGGAAGCCGATGCACATGCAGCCGGTGTTTCGCCGGTGCGAGGTTCGCGGCGGCGCCGTCGCCGAGCAATTGTTCCGCGACGGCCTCTGTCTCCCGAGCGGATCGAGCCTCAGCGACGAGCAGCAGCGCTTCGTCATCGCCGGCATCGAAGAAGCCCGATCCACGGTGCCGGCCGCTCTGGTCGGATGAACGCGATGGGTATCAGAAGCCTCACCTTGAGATTCCGCCGGTCGTCGGCCATGGCGGTCCAGCTGACTGCCGTCGCGCTGGCCAACCTGGCCGCATTCGCGCTGCGGTTCGACGGCGCGCCTCCCGAGTGGGCGGCCGCAGCCTGCGCGCAAATGCTGCCGTGGCTCCTGCTGATCCGCGGCCTCACGTTCGTGCCGTTCCGGCTGTACGACGGGCTGTGGCGATACGCCGGGATTTACGACCTCCGGGCGATTGTCTTCGCCGTTTTCACCAGCTCGGTTGTGTTCGCAGCCCTGACCCAGAGCTCGTTCGGCCCGCCGGTCTATCCACGCTCGGTCTTCATCAGCGATGCGCTGCTGCTCGTATTGATGCTCGGCGGGCTGCGTCTCGCGCGACGTCTGTATGGCGAGTCCTCGGGCGGCGGCCAGGGCCGCCGCATCCTGGTTTTCGGGGCCGGGAACGCCGGGGAGCTGATCGTCCGTGACATGAACGCCAACCGGGATTGCGGCTACAAACCGATCGGGTTCGTCGACGACGATCAGGCGAAGGTCGGCCGGCGGATTCACGGCGTGCCGGTGCTCGGGACGCGGCACGATCTCAAGAACATCATCGCGAAACATCGTCCGAGCGAGGTGCTGATCGCGATCCCGAACGCGGGGCCGGCCACGATCCGCACCATCATTCGTGCGCTCGACGCGTTCAAGCTGCCGATCAAGATCCTTCCGAAGCTCACCGACGTCATCGGCGGCACCGTCGACGTGAGGGAGATCCGGAACCTGGCAGTCGAAGACCTGCTGGCGCGCCCGCCCGTGGGCCTCGATCCGGTGGCCGTGAAGCACCTGATTCGCGGGCGCCGCGTCATGGTCACCGGGGCCGGGGGATCGATCGGATCGGAGCTGTGCCGGCAGATTGTGAAGCTCGAGCCCGCTTCGCTGGTGATGTTCGAGCGCTACGAGAACAGCCTCCATGCCGTCCGGCTCGAGCTCGAGGATGCCAGGGTGGCCTGTGGGCTGCACCCGGTGATTGGCGACGTTGGCGATACCGCCTGTCTCAGCTCGGTCCTGGAGCAGCATCGACCCGAGATCGTCTTTCATGCCGCGGCACACAAGCACGTGCCGTTGATGGAAGAGAGCCCCTGCGAAGCGATCAAGAACAACGTGCGCGGAACCCGACTGCTCGCCCAGGCCGCAGAGTTCTACGGCGTCGATCGCTTCATCTTCATTTCGACCGACAAGGCCGTGAACCCGACCAGCGTCATGGGCGCCTCGAAGCGTCTCGCCGAGATGGCGATTCAGACCCAGGCGATCGGCAGCGGCACGTCGTTCGCGGTGGTCCGGTTCGGCAACGTGCTCGGCAGCAACGGAAGCGTGGTGCCGCGGTTCCTCGAGCAGATCCGGAAGGGTGGCCCGGTTACCGTGACCCACCCGGACATGCGGCGATTCTTCATGCTGATTCCCGAAGCCGTCCAGCTCGTGCTGCACTCGGCTGCGCAGGCGGAGAGCGGCGGCATCTACGTGCTCGAGATGGGCGAGCAGGTGAAGCTCGTCGACATGGCGCGGGATCTCATTCGGCTCGCCGGCTTCGTCCCCGAAGAGGAAATCCCCATTACGTTCACAGGCCTGAGGCCCGGCGAGAAACTGTATGAGGAGCTGGTCGGCATCAATGAGACCGCCGGACCCTCGCGGATCGACAAGATTCACCGGGTGACCAGCAAGGTTGCCCCCGATCCCGAATTCTTCACCACGCTGGAAGGCATCGAGATGCTGGCGGCCAACAGCGACGTAGCCGGTGTGCGTGCGTCGTTGAAGGTACTCATCCCTGAATACTGCAATCCTGCCGAAGCACCCGTGCCTCAGGTTCCAGTCGCCACTGAAGAACCGGACGAGGTTGACGCTGTTGATGAGACTGAGGTCGGCGCGTCGGGAGGCGAGCCGCTACATCAGTACTGCCCCAGTTGTGTCACGGCGCGGGTCCACCGGTCGCGAGCCAGGAACTTCGTCGAGCGCATGCGGCGCAACAGATCGGCGGAGCGACTGTTCCGCTGCGACAGCTGCGGCTGGCGCGGCTGGCTGATTCCACTGGTGAGCATCGAGTCAGAGTCCCTGCAGTCGGCGCCCGCGCCCGATCTGGAGAACATCGACAACGTCGTCATCAGCCCGCCGCCGGACCCACGGCGTGCATTCTCACCGCGCGATCTCCAATGACAGCAGTAGTGACTGCGGCGCAGCAGAACGTACGGGCACGGTCGGCGATCGCCGGGCGCGCGCAGGCCCTTGCGCTGGCCGCGGTCGCCTGGGGCGCGCTCGCGTTTGGCGGAGCGTACCCGTGGGCGTACTGGCCGCTCTCGACGATGATGTTCGTGGCCGGCGGGCTGGGCATTGCGACCCGGGCAGGAACAGTCACGCTCAGCGACCGACGACTCGTGGCGGCGTTCGCGTTGCCCGGCGCAGCGATCGCGATTCAGCTGATACCGCTTCCGCTCGCGTGGCTTCGCGTCGTCAGCCCGAACGTGGCGGGAATTCTCGAGAAAGTCGATTTCGCCTACGGCGCCGGGTTGACGCGCTTTCACTCCCTGTCAATCGACTGGTCGGCAACGCTCGTGTCACTGGTGTTGTTCGCTGCCCTCATCGTGCTGATGATCGGCCTGGCACGGACCATGGCGTTGCGTCCCCCGCGAACGCTGGTCGAGGTGCTCACGGTCGTCGGTGTCTCTCTCGCACTGATCGGCATCGTGCAGAAGCCGCTGTACGCGGGCCGGTTGATGGGTTTCTGGACGCCGGAGGCGACCGGCAGTCCTTTCGGCCCATTCGTCAACAAGAACCACTTCGCCGGCTGGATGCTGATGGCATTGCCGCTGTCCCTGGGGCTGCTGTGCGCCGGCCTCGAGCGCGCGATGCGCGACGTCAGGTCCGGGTGGCGTCACAAGGTCCTGTGGCTCTCGTCGGCGGAGGCGAACCGCCTGATCCTGCTCGCGACCGGCGCGCTGATCATGAGCCTGTCACTGGTCCTGACAATGTCGCGGTCTGGCATTTCGGCGCTGACCCTGTCGATCGTGCTGATGGGGATCGTCATCATGCGCGGCCTCAATGGCCGGTCCCGGCAAGCGGTCGGTGCCGTCTATCTCGTGGTTCTTCTCGGCGCCGCGATCGCGTGGGTCGGCGTTGACGTTCTCGCAACCCGGTTCGCCAACACGAACTGGAACGAGTTCAACGATCGACGAGGTGCCTGGCTCGATGCGCTCGGCGTCGTCGGGGCGTTCCCCCTGACCGGAACCGGGCTCAACACCTACGCTACCGTCGCCCGTTTCTACCAGCGGCACGACCTTTCGAGTTTTTACGGCGAGGCGCACAACGACTACCTGCAGGTGCTCGCGGAAGGAGGAGCGCTGGTTGCGATCCCGTCCATGATCTGCGCCATCGCCCTCGGCTGGGAAATTCTTCGCCGGATGAGGCATGACGGCCCCGGCTCGTCATGGTGGCTGCGCCGCGCCGCGGTCACGGCCATAGTCGCTATCGGCCTGCAGGAATCAGTCGAGTTCAGCCTGCAGATGCCCGGCAACGCCGCGCTCTTTGCTGTCGTGTGCGCTCTGGCGATCCATCCGCCGCGTGAGACGGTCTCCGACGAGCGTCCTGGAGGCCGGTCCGTCGAACGGCCGCGGCTGAGGGTTGTCGCATCGAACGTCTTCGCAGGCTCACGGTGATCGGGATCGTCATGCACATTCTTCACGTCCTCGGGGCGTCACCCAATTTCCTGAAAGTCGCGCCGGTCATGGCCGCGCTCCGCCGGCGTTCCGTTCGCCAGACACTCGTCTACACCGGATCGCACGACGACGTGAGCATGGCGGACGGCATTCTCCGCGAGTTGCGCGTTGCGACACCCGACGAGAATCTTGGTGTCGGATCGGGTACGCATGCACACCAGACGGCGCAGATCCTGATGGGAATGGAGCGTTCCCTGCAGCAATGGCGTCCCGACCTGGTGCTGGTCTACGGCGACTCGGATGCGGCGCTGGCCGCTTCGCTTGCGGCATCAAAGAGCGGTCTCCCCGTCGGACACGTCGAGGCCGGACTTCGGTCGGGCGATCGGGGAATGCCGGACGAGATCAATCGCGTGGTCACGGACTGTCTCGCCAGCTGGCACTTCACGCCGTCGGAGGACGCTGACGAGAACCTGCTCACCGAAGGCGTCGAGCCTTCATCGATCAAGCGGGTCGGGAACGTGACGATCGACACGCTCGTGCAGTTGATGCCCCGGATTCAACCCAGGCCCCTGCTCGAGATGTTCGGGCTGATGAACGGCAGCGGTCCGAAGCCGTACGTCCTGGTCACGTTGCACACGCCGGACACCCTGGATGATGAGCGGGCGCTCGACCGGATTCTCGAGGCGCTGACGGAGATCGTCACCGACATCCCGGTGGTGTTCCCGGTTCACCCGCGTACGCGGGCAAGGATGAAGGATCACCAGCTGCAGTTCTCGGGACTTCTCCTGACCCAGCCGCTCACGTACCTGCAGTTCATCGGTCTCCTGCGACACGCCACCGTGGTCATCACCGATTCGGGCGGCACCCAGGAGGAGACCACTTATCTAGGTGTGCCCTGCCTCACAGTACGCGAGAATACAGACAGGCCAATCACTGCACACCTCGGTACCAACACGGTCATCGGATCCGAGCTCGACTCGCTCCGGCTTCACGTCTCCAACATCTTGAGCGGCCGCGGCAAGCGCGGGAGTGTTCCTCCGCTGTGGGACGGGCTCGCCGCCGAGCGAATCGCAGACTGCCTGGTAGGAGCACGATAGCGATGTCAGTTGTCAGAGTCGGGTTCGACATGGACGGGGTGCTCGCGGACTTCTCGAGCGCGTTCCGGGACATCGAGAAGAGGCTGTTCGGCGCAGGGTCGGCCCTTCCCGCCGAGGCACCGGAGGTCGAGGCGCGCCAGGAGGAAGAGGGCGCGGGGCAGGGCCCGGCCGGAGCGTCACCGCGCGAATCGCGCCGCCGTCGGGATGCGGTGTGGAAGGTGATTCACGAAACACCCGATTTCTGGATGACGCTGAGGCCCCACGATCCGATGGCGGTGCGGCGCATCCACGACATGATGCTGCGGCACCGGCTGGAGGTCTTCTTCATCACCCAGCGTCCGGCGACGGTCGGCCAGACCGTCCAGCGGCAGACCCAGCAATGGCTGCGGCAGCAAGGCTTCGATCTGCCAAGCGTGCTGGTGATCAGCGGATCGCGCGGTGCTGCGGCCGGGGCGATACGCCTCGACTACCACGTCGACGACAGCCCGCAGAACTGCCTCGATGTCGTGTCCGACTCCCGCGCGCGTCCGATCCTGATCGTGCCGGAGCCCGACGCCGTCACCGAAAACAGCGCAAAACGGCTGCGAATCGGCCTGGCGCGTTCCATCGGCCAGGCGCTCGACATCCTCGAACACACGCTCAACAGCCGGGGAAACGACGCCGCCCGGCTGCTCGACAAGCTCTCGCGGATGGTCGGTCGGAAGTAGAGCCCGGCCGTCCCGACCGCCCTACCGGGGCGCCGCCCGATAGTTGTGAGCCACGACCAGCGCGTACGCGGTGTTGACCCCGGTCATGAACAGCGCCGCGCGCCACGGGTGCTTCTTGCGAATCTTCTCGGCGACGAGGATCGTTGTCGCGGTCGCCGCCGCCTTCATCGACACGAACGCGACCGGATGCTCGGTGGTCCACCGCATCATCGGGTTGCTTTCGACCATTCCCGCGTCCAGCGCGCGAAATGTCGAGTGAGTGTCCATCACCTGAAGAGCGATATTGCCAGCGTAGAGCGCCGGCATCAGACCTCGCGGCGTTTGCTCGATCTCGCTCAGTGGTTGTATCGGTGCAGTCGGCATTTGCGCTGCCGCTGTCACGACGCTCGGGTGGATCACCGGCTGCTCGGGCGATGCGATCGGGCGTGTCACGAACAGCGCGTCGTAGGCGTCGGAGTTCGGAACCTGCGCGAATGCCGTCGACGCGAAGCAGATCAGGGCCGTGCCGAAGAACATTGTCCGGATGCTGGGGAGAATGGTCACCATGGGCCAGAGACGATATACCGTGGGTTCTCAACCGCAAGAGAAGGTTGGGCAAAAGCCAGTTTCCGCGCAGATGAAGTCTCCGTTGTCGGACCATTACCGCCACTAACCTCATCCGTCATGGCGGTACTTATCTTCCCGATGGTTGTCTTCTGGCCGTGACCTGCCGGTTTTTGTCACACGGCGATCGGACTCAGCAGTGGCGCCGAGACGGCCTATTTCGAAAGCGGGTATTTCGAAAGCGGAGGAAATTTCGGGGGGAGCGCGCCAGAGGCGCGCCCATCCGCCTTCGCTGAAGCTACGGCGGACAAGCCGGAACGGAAGCCACCGGCAACCGCAGTGCTTGCCCGCCGGAGCCTTGGCGAAGGCGGGAGCGACGGTGTAGGGGGGTTCCGGGGGGCGAAGCCCCCCGGACTAGTTGAAGCTCGCGACGCGCTTGCGGAGGCTCTTGATGTGCTCCCAGACCTGCGTACTCTCGTCGGCCTCCTCTTCCTCGGCCCCGCCGGAGTCGTCGTCGGGTTCGCCGGACATCGGTGACGGCTCGGGCTCGTCGATCTGGCGCGGGAGCAGTTGCAGGTAGTTTTCGAGATCGCGTAGTGCGGCGCCGAAATCCTGGAGGTGATACGCGAGCAGCCCGCGATCCCGCAGCTCCGAGACCGCCGTCGGGTCGACCGTGAGGAGCAGGTCGGCGACGAACCGCGCCTGGGGAAACGATCGCATCCTGACGTACAGCCGCTTCAGGTTCACCAGCATCCGCACCACGATCTCGCGGCGGGTCGCCGGCTGGAGGAGGCCGGTGTCGAACGCGGCCTCGTCGCCGACGTGTTGCCGCAGCATCTCCCGGCAGTCGAGCTCCGAGAGCAGCGCGCCGCCGTGGAACGGATCGACAATCACGAAATCGCCGCTGTAATGCATCCGGGCGTGTTCGTCCGCTGCCCGAAGCAGAAAATGGCCGGGAAAGTTGACGCCGGTCACCTGGACCCCCGCCCTGCGCGCGACCTCGAGATAGACGACGGCAAGCGTGATCGGGATACCGGTGCGGCGATCGAGCACCACGTTGAGGAAGCTGTTCCGGGGATCGTCGTATCGGTCGCGATTTCCGGTGAATCGCTGCTCGTCGTACAAGTACTCGTTGAGCACGCGGATGGCGTCCTGGCCGCGCACCCCCGCCCGCGCCACGCGGCCCGCCGCCTCCTCGCCCATGCGCTCCAGCGCGTCGAGGTACCCGCGCGAATCGAGCGACGGGTACTCGATCCTGGCGATCGCCAGCGCTGCCGGTGCGAGCTCGTCGCCGGGTGCATTGACGGCTTCCTCGAGGTCGGCGGCGACCTGGATGCTCCGGGACTGAAGATGAAGGGCGTATCTCACTGCGCTCGGATTCTATCGCTTTTGATCTGGGGGCTTCGCCCCCAGACCCCCCACGCCGTCGCTCGCGGGGGCCCCTTCGATCCCCGCTCCGCTCCGGCGGCTCGCTCACGCGTTCGCTCGCTGCTCACAGGCTGGTCAGCAAATCCACGGTGAATTCGTTCAAGGATCCGATGATTGCGTCGGCGCCTGGAAGGTCCCGGGCAGCGTAGCTCGTCGTGATGCCCACACAATGCAGACCGGCGTCCTTGGCCGACTCGATGCCCCAGCGGGAGTCCTCGATGGCAACGCACTGCTCGGGAGCCCGGGAGTGAAGCCGGGCGGCGCGCCGATACGGATCGGGCGCCGGCTTGCCCCTGGTCGTTTCGCCGGCCGCGACGATGAAGCGGAAGTGTTTGTCGAGGCTGGACCGTCGGAGGATGGCCTCGATCTCGTGGCGCAGCGCGCCCGAGGCAATTCCGAGGGGCAGCGAGGCTGCCAGCCGCTCCACGCAGGCTATTGCCTCGGGATAGATGACGTCGGCCGACACAATGATGTCGTCGAAGATTGCCGCCTTGCGGGCGATGATCTCGGTAATCTGCTCGGCATTCCAGCCGAGGCCCCGTCGATCACTCAGCGTCCTGAACGCCGTCGCGTCATCGAAGCCGAGATAGTGCTGGTAGTACTCGTCCCGCCCGAGGGTGACGCCGAGCTCTTCGAGGACGGCCTGGTACGACTGCAGGTGAAGCGGTTCGGAGTTGGCGAGAACCCCGTCGAAATCGAAAACGACCGCACCGATGTCCGCCATCAGCGCATCCGCTCGCCGGCTTTGATGGGAACCGGGAGCCGATTCTCGCGTGGCGGGATCGGGCACTCGTACTCCGGATTGAAGATGCAGAACGGATGATAGGCGCGGTTGAAATCCAGCTCGTACACGCCGCTTCCTTTCAGGTCGAGATCGAGATAGCGGCCACCCTGGTAGGTCTCGAGTCCGTTGGTGAGATCGCCGAACGGCACGAACAGTCGTCTCAACGACGAGTCATCCGCTTCGGCGAAGGCGGTCAGGGCCTGCGGCTGCTCCTTGAGCGTGAATGCCAGGGTGCCGATTCGGCGCATGCGACGGGGCTTGCCGGTCGACGTCGACATCTCGATCACATCTTCGCCGCGCACCACCTTCAACCCCGCGGGGACCCGGTACTGCTCGTCGATCGGGTAGTACGGCAGCGCCGGGAAGGTCGCGCGCTGCGCCGCCGGCACTGGTGAATCCGACGAGCGCATGTAGGCGTCCTTGTCGGACCTCCACGCGGCGACCTCGTCCGGGTAGCTGGCCGGCGGCGCACTGCACGCCGCCGCGGCAATCGCGGCCAGGCCCATGAGAACAGGTAGGCGCACCTAGAAAGGATACCTTCGCCGCTCGGCCAGCGCAGCCTCGATGGCGCGCCTCAGCGCGACGGTGTTGACCGGCGTGATCTTCATCAGCCGCTTGAGGGCGGCGGTCAGCACCCGCAGCATGTCGCCCTCGGCCATCGCGGCCAGCGCGTCGCGCGCGGCGATCTCGACTCGCCCCGCCGCATCGTTCACGAACACCTGCGCAACGGCCAGGTGCAGTTCCCCGCCGTCCGCTGCCGCCCGCAGCAGGACGCTTTCCGACGCGTAGACGTCCATGATGACGTCCGCGCACCGGGTCAGCACCTCCTGCTGATCGGCGAGTCCGTTGCCGTAGGTCTGCATCGCCGTGCCGAGCACCATCAACGCGGCCTTCTTCATCCCGGTGACCGCCTTGCGCGCGGCGTCGAGCGGCCCATCACCTGGCGTCTCGAGCGAAGGCGAGAGCAGTTGGTCCTGCAGCGCCCGCGCCGCCGCGATGATCGGCAGCGTCCCTTTTACCGCCCGCTTGGCCAGCATTCCCGGGATCAGCAGCCGGTTGATTTCGTTGGTCCCCTCGAAAATGCGGTTGACCCGGGCGTCCCGGTACTGCATCTCGGCGGGGTAGTCGTGGACGAAGCCATTGCCGCCGTGGATCTGGACGTTCTCGTCCACCACGAAGTCGATCATCTCGCTGCTCGCCACCTTCAGGATGGACGCTTCGATCGCGAACTCTTCGAGCGCGGCCAGCACGGCGCTGCTGTCGTGGGAGCCGTTCATGGCGGCATCGATGAGGCCGGCCGTGCGATACAGCATGGATTCGACGGCGTACTCGCGAACCACCATTTCGGCGAGCTTGTGCTTCACGGCGCCAAAGCTGGCGATCGGCTGCCCGAACTGTTTGCGCTGGGCGGCGTACGCGGCAGCCTGGCCGATGACGCGCCGGGCCCCTCCGCTGCACATCGCTCCGAGCTTGAACCGGCCGTAGTTCAGCACGTTGAAGGCGACCTTGTGTCCCTTGCCGACTTCTCCCAGAACGTTGCCGGCCGGGACCCGCGCATCCTGAAGAATCAGCGGCGTCGTCGACGAGCCGTGCAGGCCCATCTTGTGTTCTTCCTTGCCGCAGCTGACGCCCGGAAAGCCGCGCTCCACCAGGAATGCCGTGAACTGGCCGGCGGCAGGATCCGCCGAGTCGATCACTTTCGCGAAGACAACGAACAGGTCGGCGAACCCGCCGTTCGTGATCCACATCTTTTCGCCGTTCAGCACGAAGCTTCCGTCCTCCTGACGGACCGCGCGGGATTTTGCGCTCAGTGCGTCGGAGCCGGAGCCCGACTCCGACAGCGCGTAGGCCCCCACGATGTCGCCGCTGACCAGGCCGGGGAGGTACTTGCGTTTCTGCTCATCTGACCCGAAGCAGAGAATCGGCGTGATTGCGAGGCCGGTCTGCGCGCCGAAGGTCGTCGCGAACGACGCGGACCTGCCCGCCGCTTCGCCAACGAGCAGCGACGAGGCCTTGTCGAGCGCGACACCGCCGAACTCTTCAGGCACATCGGTGCCGAGCAGCCCAAGCTCACCACATCGTTTCACGAGCGTCCGCGCGAGCGTCCAGTCCTTGGCCTCGAGCTTCTCGAGAGCCGGCAGCACTTCGCTATCGACGAATTCCTCGGCCGTCTGACCGATCAGCCGATGCTCTTCGCTGAGTCTTTCCGGTGTCAGTACGCTGGCGGCGTCGGCATCTTCGGTCAGCCAGCTGCCGCCGTGGACGACGGGGGATGGAGTGGTGGTGGTCATGGCATGTCCTGATCAGAGACGTTCGAAGATTCCGGCGGCGCCCATTCCACCGCCAACACACATCGATACCAGCCCGTAGCGGGCATTCCGGCGCCGCATCTCGTAGAGCAGCGTGGTGGTCAGCTTCGCACCCGTGCACCCGAGAGGATGACCGAGCGCGATCGCGCCACCGTTGACATTGAGACGATCCGGGTCGATCGGCAGCTCGCGGAGGCATGCGATCACCTGCGCAGCGAATGCCTCGTTGAGCTCGATCAGGTCAATCTGCTCCAGCGTCAAGCCCGCAATCTTCAGCGCTTTCCGGATCGCCGGCACCGGCCCGATGCCGAACCGCTCCGGCTCGACTCCGGCGGTCGCGTACGCCAGGACGCGCGCGAGCGGAGCCACTCCGACAGCCCGCGCGTCCCCTTCTTCCATGACGAGCACGGCCGCGGCGCCGTCGCTCATCTGCGACGAGTTGCCGGCCGTCACGGTGCCCTCAACGTGAAAAGCGGCCCGCAGCTTGCCGAGCGCGTCGAGAGACGTATCGCGTCGCGGTCCCTCGTCTGTCGTCAGTGGGACGGACGGTATCTTGATGATCTCGTCGTCGAAGCGGCCGCCGTCGATTGCCGCGATCGCGCGCTGGTGACTCCGGAGCGCGAAGGCATCCTGCTCCTGCCGCGAAATGGCATGATCGCGCGCATGGTTTTCGGCAACGAGCCCGGTGGTCAGGTAGACGTCCGGATAGCTTTCCACCAGCGCGGGGTTCGGCGAAGGCTTGTGCCCACCCATCGGCACCAGGCTCATCGACTCGGTTCCACCCGCAACGATCGCGCCGGCAAAGCCAGCCATGATCCGTTCGGCGGCGAAGGCGATCGATTGGAGGCCTGACGAACAGAAGCGATTGATCGTCACGGCTGAGGCCGAGACCGGCAGGCCCGCGCGAAGCGCGGCAATGCGGGCCACGTTGAGCCCCTGCTCAGCCTCCGGCATCGCACAGCCAAAAATCACATCCTCGACCCCTGCCCGGTCGAAGCCGGGCGCGCGATCGAGCACCGCTTCGATCACTGCGGCAGCCATGTCGTCGGGCCGGGTGTTGCGGAGGGCGCCGTTCGGCGCCTTGCCGACCGCCGTCCGCGCGGCGGAAACGATGACGGCGTGCTTCATGGCTTGCGCTCGCCTCCGAAATCGGCGAGCAGCTCTTCGAGCGCTTCGCCGACTTCCTGCGTCCGGCCATCGAACAGGTGATCTGCGGCGTCGATCACGACCAGCTCTTTTGGTTCTTCGAGCCGTCCGTAAAACGCCCACATCCCTTCGATCGGACACACATCGTCGGCTTCGCCCTGCACGAAGAACTTTGGCTTCGTGCTCGCCAGGGTGTTGGGAAAGGTGTAATTCATGCCGGACACGGAGGTCGCCACCGGGGGGGCGATGCCGATCAAGACATCGACGCGGGGGTCTGCGGCGCCCGTTTCCAGCGCCACCCATGCGCCGAACGAGAAACCTGCGGCCCACAGCGGAGAGTTCGGGTACTTCACGGCCATGTAGTCCAGCGCAGCGCGGAAGTCGGCCATCTCGCCCTCGCCCTGGTCGAACTCTCCCGCGCTCCCCCCGACGCCCCGGAAATTGAATCGCAGCACCGCGCAGCCGATCCTCGCCAGCCCTTTCGCGCCCTGGTACACGGCCTTCGTGTGCATCGTCCCGCCGTACTGGGGATGCGGATGGGCAAAGACGACCGTCGCCCGCGGCGCGCCGGTGGCGGTGCGGAGCGCCGGTTGATCGAGGACGGCCTCGAGCTGGCCCGCAGGCCCGGTCAGGTCAGTGATGGTGGGCATGGGCAAATCCACTTACGACGTCGGCGAATACTGATGGTTGCGTGAGGACGCCCATATGGCCGGTGCGTGGCATGGTGCGATACTCGGCTCGCGGAATCAGGGTCGTGTAAGCACGGGTGGAGCCGACCGGCACGACCCGATCGAGATCCTCTTCGCCGGTCAACACCAGCGTGGGGACCGCGACACGCCGGCAGTCCGCCGCGAAGTCCACGTTTGCCGCTTCTCGAATCCGCGCTGCCATCAACGACGGACTGATCGGTGCCGTCAGGCACCTCATACCCTGCCTGGCGAAGAACCCGACCCGGTTTCGCACTGCCGGCAGCGCCGCGCTCACCTCGGGCCACACGCGCAAAGGGGAAGTGAACACGAAAGCCGGCAGCGACCACCACGGCCGCGCAATCCAACCAGCCTGCTGAGAATTCGGCTGCCATCCCGGACCCGGAGCCGAGGCGAGGATCAGCGCCGACACGCGGTCGGGATGCAGGGCGGCGTAATGGAGCGCGACGAACCCTCCGAACGACACCCCGCACAGGACGGCTCGCGTCAACCCCGCGGTCGCGAACACCTCATCGAGCTGGTGCACATAGTCATCGAAGCCGAGGTCACGGCCGATCCGTCGTCCCGAGCCGAAGTCGCCGCTCAGGGAGTAGGAGATGGCGCGGCACGTCGATGCCAGGCGCTGCAGCGCGGGCCGGGCCCATTCCCACCGGCCCTGAAGGCCCGGTACGACGACCACTGGCGGTCCGTTGCCCCGATCGAAGAGAGAGATGGTGCGACCCACAACTTCAATTCCGAAGGGGCTTGCCGGTCTTCAACGTATGGGCGATGCGCTCCTGCGTCTTCCGCTCGCCGCAGAGGCTGAGGAACGCTTCCCGCTCGAGATCCAGCAGCTGTTGCTCGGTCAGCGTTGTTGCCGCAGCAACGTTGCCGCCCGAGAGAATCCACGCCAGCTTCCGTCCGATCACCGCATCGTGGTCGCTGATCCGGCCCGCGCGCCATGCGAGATGAACGCCGAGCTTCAGCGCGGCAAACACCGAGGGTCCGCCTACCGGGACTTTGCGGGGTTGCGGCGGCGCGTAGGTTGTCACGCGCGCCAGCGCCACCGCCTTGGCGTCGGCGAGCAGACGGTCGCGATTCATGGAGATCGCGTCGCCCGCGCGCAGGAAGCCGAGGCGCCTCGCGTCCGGGCCGCTCGCCGATACGGTCGCGAACCCGATCGTTTCGAAGGCGCGCTGGATGAACGGCAGCGGCTCGGCGCCCGCCGCCAGGCCATCCATCGCGCGCGCCAGCATTTCCTTGGTACCTCCGCCCGCGGGAATCAATCCGACACCTGCTTCAACCAGCCCGATGTATGCCTCTGCGGCAGCCTGTACACGATCGGCGTGCAGCGTGATCTCGCATCCGCCGCCGAGCGTCAGCCCCGCAGGAGCGGCGACGACGGGCACATCCGCATACCGGAGCGCCGCGGTCGCGCCCTGGAATGCGCGAACCATCATGTCGACATCGTCCCAGTTTCCTTCCTGTGCCTCCAGGAGCAGGAGCATCAGGTTGGCGCCGGCGGAGAAGTGCAACGCATCGTTGCCCACGACCAGCGCCGCGAAATTCGCGCCGGCCTCTTTCACGGCGAGCCGGACCATCTCGATGGTGTCGCCGCCGATCGCGTTCATCTTCGAATGGAACTCGAGGCAGAGCACGCCGTCGCCCAGGTCGACGAGGCTGGCACCGGGATTCTTCCTGAGCACCCGCCCGCCCGTTCTTGCGGCGGTCAGGAGCGTCAGTCTCGATGGGGCAGACGCTTCATTCGTCCCCGCCGCTGCCGCCAGGAGAGCTCTGTTCTCGGGTGTCCCGGCTTCTCCCAGAGCGTCCACTACCGGTTCGACGCCGATGGCCCGCAGGGTCTCGAACGGACCGGCATCCCAGCCGAAGCCCCAGCGCATGGCCTGATCGATGTCACCCGGCGACTCCGCTACGCGATCGACAATCGTCGCAGCGTAGAGGATCGTCGGCGCGAGCGTGGTCCGGAGAAATCCGCCCACCTTGCCCTGGTCTTTGAACAGCGTGCGGATGCGCTCGGCAGGATCTTCGATCGTCCGGGCGGCATCGATGGCAGGGAAACGCGGGCGCGATGAGGGCCGATATTCCATCAGCGCAAAATCGAGCGCTTCGATCTCGCCCGACGCCTGCTTCTGATAGAACCCGCGCCCGGCCTTCGAGCCGGTCCAACCACGCCGGACCAGTTCGTCAACGACGGGCGGAACCGCAAAGGCGGGCTGTTCGACGGGATCGAGCCGCTGCCCGAGATCGCGCGCCACCGCGGCAAGGAGGTCCACCCCGGCGAGATCCATCGTCCGGAACGTGGCGCTTTTCGGACGGCCAATCGCCGGTCCGGTCAGCGCGTCGACGTCTTCGACGCTCAGCCCGGCGGCGCTCATTGCCTTGAACACCTGCATCAAGCCGAAGATGCCGATACGGTTGGCGATGAAGCCCGGCGTGTCTTTCGCAAGGACGACTCCCTTGCCGAGCCGTCTGTCAGCGAACTCGACGATCGTCCGGACAACGGCGGGATCAGTATCGGCCGTGGCGATCACCTCGAGCAGCGCCAGGTAGCGCGGCGGGTTGAAGAAGTGAGTACCGAGCCAGCGCCGCTTGAACCCGGGGCTTCGTCCTTCCGCGATGGTTGCTATCGGGATGCCCGACGTATTCGACGACACGATTGTCGAGTCGCCGGTCTGCCGCTCCACGCGCTCCATCAGGGCCTGTTTGATGTCCAGGCGTTCGACGACCGCTTCGAGCACCCAGTCACAACCTCGCAGTCCGGACAGATCATCGAGACCGCCGGTGCGGATCAGGGTTGCGGTATCCCTGGTGTGAAAGGGATCCGGCTTGAGCGCGCGCGCGCGGGTCAGCCCCTGCGCCGCCGCTTCGGCCGTGACGTCGAGGAGCAGCGTCGGGACGCCGGCGTTCGCGAGGTGGGCGGCGATCTGCGCCCCCATCGTCCCTGCGCCGAGGACCGCGGCCGTGCGAATGTGCTTCATGCCCGCTCCGTCCCGACTCCGCGGACGAACAGATCGACGATCGCATCGGCGTCGGCGATCAGGGAGTACTTTCGCCGGCTGAGGATCCAGTTGGTGGCCATCTCGTCGAGCATGCCGAACAGCAGTTTCGCCGCCAGGGTCGGGTTCAGGTTCTTCCTGAAGATCCCCATGCTCTGTCCCCGCGCGATCACGTCGCGGATGATTCCGAGGTATTCCCGGAGGTGGGTTGCCGAGAAGCGCTCCATGAACTTGGTCGACTGGCGCAGCTCGACCTGGAACACGACAGCGAGGTCGCGGTCGCGGCTCATGCGATCGAGGTGCAGGCGCGCGATGGTGCGCAGCTGCGCGAGCGGATCGGTGTGCCTGGCGATGCTCTCGCGGCCGGCGGCGATGGCCTCCTTCATGGTCTTCTCGAAGATCGAGATGAGGAGATCGTCCTTGCCGCGGAAATACAGGTAAACGGTGCCGGCCGCGACGCCGGCAGTACGGGCGACATCGGCGACCTGGGCGTTGAAGAAGCCGCGCGCTGCGAAGGTCTCGATGGCCGCCCGCAGCAACGCGTCGCGCTTGTCGATCTTCTCGACACGGGTGACGGCGGGCCGGGATCGGCGGGCGGCGATGGTCATGAATGAATGTTCATTCAATGGCGGCCGGATTGTCAATCGGGAACCCCGCTTCTATCCCTCCCGTGTCAGGGCGCGCCTGGGATTCTCGACGAGCAGCCTTCGAACGTCCTCTTTCGTCAAGCCGGCATTCGTCAGTGCGGGAATGAACTTCGTAAAGAGCGTGTCGAAGGAGCGGAACTGGCCGCCCCCCGGCTCACCGACGTGATACCAGCCGGCGTCCTGCGACACGAGCACCCGCTCGAGCAGGCCCTGCGCCTTCATCTGACGGACCAGTTCGACATGGCGGTCGACGCTGGCGTCGGAGACTCCGTCGAACTCGACCCACGCGCCGGCCCGGGCCGCGCGGGTATGGAAGGTCGAGTCGCGCTCGCTTTGAGCGTGGACCCAGATGAACGCGCCGGCCGGGACACCGCCTCGATCCAGCAGGTCGATCTCCGCCATTGCCGCTGCGCCGGTAGATGTATGCGAAGCAATGGGTAGACCAGTCGCGCGTGCGGTCAGCGCTGCCGCCCGTACGAGCTTTGCGTCCACGTCCGAGAGCGGCGCCTCGTCCACGCCGATTTTCATGAGGGCCGGCTTGACGTCAGTTCCGTCGATGCCCCGCTCGAATTCGCGGATCCATCGCGCGGAGAGCTGGTCCGCGCTCTCGGTGAACGCGTGGCGCGGAAGGTGTTTGTCTTTCGCGGCCCCGTAGTAGCCGGTATTGGTGAGGATGTTCACCCCGGATGCTCCCGAGAGCCGCATCAGCAGTCGAACGTCCCGGCCAAGATACGCCGGCGTACAGTCGACGAGCGTCTCGCACCCGGCCGCACGAGCTTTCGCAAGGTGGGGAAGGATGACGGCAAAAGCCTGGTTCGCATCGTACCGGCTCGGGCTGACCCGATCCGCGCCGATGAAGTCCACGAGCAGGTGCTCGTGCATCAGCGTCGGGCCGAGGCGATGAGCGCCAACCGGCCCCGACACGGTCGGCACGAGGCGCGGCGGAGGCGGACTGACGGTTTGACGTGGCCGGCCAGCGATCACAACTGCGCCGATTTCGGCAATCAGCTCGCGTCTCGTCATGAGCATGCGTCCTCAGCAGTCCCCAATCACTAGTCGCTGGTCCGGGATCCCGGGTCCCGGGCCCCGAATCCAGGGTCTCCAGTCCCGGTCCCGAGTCCGGCGGGCCGATAAGGGACCCACGACTCGTGATTCTGGACCAGGGACCCCGGACTTGCGACTAGCGATTAGTGACTGCGAAGCGCGCTGCCGAGCGACTGCGGCCGCGGGCGATTGGCGATCCACACGTTCCGATAGATCGTCCCGGCAATCGATGCCGATTCGTTTCCGCTGCGGCCGACCGGCGCGCCGAGGTAGGCATAGTGCTGCGGCGGATCGTAGCGGCCGCGCGGCGACGCCATGCCGAAGTCGTACAGCGTGTTGCCGGTGACCCCGCCTTCCAGCATGACCAGCCGGATGCTCGAACCCCACGTGAACTTCCAATGATAGGTAGTCGCCGGGTTGAGCATGAAGACCGAAGCGAAGCGCTTGGCGGTGTCCGGCTCGTAGCGGACGTCGAGATCGTCGGCATCGCCGTAGATGACGCGCCACTGGATCGCGTTCGGCGGAACGCCGGTGGTGCCCCGGTACTGGATGTCGACGCGATAGTCGTTGGTGATGAAGTCCCCCTGCCCGTCGCTCATCCCGAACACCTTCGCCTTGTCCCCGGGCGCATTGGCACGGAGCCCCTCCACATCCATGGAGAACTCGCCGCCCGTGATCGTCTGCGCGAGCCGGTAGCGCACGTGGCTGGTTCCGTTGTTGATCTGCACGCCCTTTCCGGGGATGAACGTCGTGCTCCCTATGAGCTCGCCCACGGTCTCGCCGTGGATCAGCGGATCGTAGAGCTCACCCGCACGGTTGAATCCGACGAGCTTCGACTTGAACATACCAGTCGGTGACCATGCAGACACCGTCGTCCCCTGGGTCGCACGCGCGCGCCAGTAGAACACGGTCGTCGGCTGAAGATCCTGCGAAGGCGTCCAGGTGGTCACCCCGCCGCCTTCTGAGATCCCGGTCGCGGTCACGCTGGACAGGAACCCGGCAACGTTCGAGGCATTCGCCGTGCTGAACGAATTGCTGTCCGACACCTGGAACTCATAGGTACGGGTCCCGGTCTGATCGGACGTCGCATTGCGCACGCTCAGCGTCGGCCGCAGCGTATCCAGTTGCGTGTCGGCGGCGGGTGCCTCCAGCGCGGGCGCCTGCACCGTCGGTGCGGCGGGCGTCGGGGAGGTTGCGGTCTTCTTCTCCCCGCATCCTGCAGCAATCATGACGAGCGTGGCGGCTCCCGCCACGCCGAGGGTCTTCAGCAATTTCACTCTTAACTCCTTTGGTGCTTTGGTTTTGTGCGGTGGTGCGGCAGCCGGGAGCGACGAATCCCGGCGGGTGCCCGGCTCCGGCCTTCGAGAACGATGATGTTGCGGCGCAGCAGGGCGACCTCGCCAGAGCGGCGCGCGGTTTTCAGGATCTCCAGGATGGCTTCGAATGTGTCGCGATCGGTCCGCGAAAGGTCTGGATCCTCCAGCGCATCCTCGATCCGCAGCTCGACAGCGTCGGGGGTCGTGGGCTCTTCAAATGCAATGAGGGCACGTCCGTCGGGCAGCGGTACCAGATCGACGCCAGCACGCCGCTCCAGCGTCCGGCTCGCGTTGACAATGATGACCGCGCGGCGCCCGAAAGTGGCGAGTTCCGCCGCCGCGTGCCGGCGCCGCCCCTCGGATTGCGCGATGCGGACGACGGCCCGGCTCAAATCGCTGTCGAGCGCCGTGAGCGCCTCGATGGTCTCGACCGGGAGCGTCAGCGTGACCGGGCGCGAAGGCCCGGAAAACTTGCGTGGGCGCCCTCGTCGCGGCGCGACAGCTGTCGTCGTCGTGTGTTCCATGCAAGGTTCGGCGGCCAGAGCGCTGCGAGAATCCGGCCAGCCGGACATCGCGACAATTTCTCCGTGAAAAATGGATTATAGCGGGAATTACGCCGGGATAAATAACGAAAAGCGTCGTCGAATCACAGATCCGTCAGCGGGATGCGAACGAGCGAAGCGAGAGAGCCACGAGAGCCGCCTTCGCGCTACGCGCTACGGCGCCCAAGGCGGAGCGGGGCCGTGGGGCCCCGCGAGCGAGCGTGTAGGGGGGTTCCCGGGGGGCGAAGCCCCCCGGACAATGAAGTTGATTACCCGAACGTCTTGTCGTCGGCCGTTGGACCGTAGATGGACGGTACCGGCTGATCACAAAGCCGGAGATACACGGTCAACTGCCCGCGATGATGCGCGAGATGCATCATCGTGTCGCGGAGGACGACGTGCCGTGGCTGTTCCATGACCACCTGCCCTCCCGCGATGAGACGCCAGTTCGTCGACATCAGGTAGTCGTCATTCGTCTTCGACAGCGAGGCCCGTCCCTTTGCCACGTTGGCGTCGTGAACGTCTGCGAGCTTGTCCATCGCCGGCTGTTGGTACTGGCTGGCGCCGGGCGGCGGTGTCAGGTTCAATTCGTCCTGCTCGATGATGAGCGTGATCCATGAGGGCATCGACGCCACCAGCCCGGCGAGACGCGCCAGCGGCATCGATTTCGGGTGCGGCGTCCAATCGTCGCGTCCGGTCGGGACCTTCTCGAGCGTGCGACGAGTGCGAGGAGCTTCTCGGTCGAGCTCCGCGAGCAAGTGTTCCGTCAATTTCATCGGACCTCCGTTGCTTCCGGAGGTCCATTCTAGTCCGCGGCCCGCGCCCGCGGACTGCGGTGTCGAGATCACAGCGACTTGAGGTATTCGATGAGCTCGCGCTTCTGGCGTTCGCTGAGACTCAGGCTGAAAAAGCTGTTGTAGTGGTCGACTACCGCCCGGAGATCGGGGAACCGGCCGTCGTGGTAGAAGCCGCCCTTCTGTCGCGTGAAGAGGCCGCCCAGTGGAGTAGTCCGATACCGTTCATCGGGCGATCGCGTCGACTGGAAATCGTCGATCCCGATCTCGGCGGCGGTGTGCATGTTCCAGCCGGGCTCGGTGAAGATCGGCGGCACGTGGCACGTCGCGCAGCGGGCCGCGCCGTTGAAGACGTCCTTGCCCGCACGTGCCGCCGCTGCGTCGAAGCTCCCGCGAGGCGGTTTCGGTGCTGCGAGCGACAGCTGATAGAACTGAAGCGCCGGCAGCTTGGAGGTGGTCAGGTCGGGATCGTTTCGCACCTCGGCAAACCCGGCGCGCGCCGCAACCGGGAATCGGGCCGCATCGTTCAAGCGTGAATCGATGAACGTTCCCTGACCGTGCATCTCGAGATTGGCGACGAAGGCATTCCAGTGCGCCACGCCTCCCCAGCCGGTGTAAGTGTGAAGGTTCACGCCGGCCAACCCGAACGCCGCCGGCAGCAGCGTCGCGGCGGTCTTGCCGTCCGGCCGGAACGCCTTTCCGTCGAGGAACAGCTGCGCATCGAACTTGCCCGGGCCCCAGCTCGCCAGCACCGTACGGACAGTCTGCTGATCCGCCTGCAGCAGGTTGGCAACCGCGCTCAGGTCGGGCGCCAGCGCGATGATGGCGCCGACGTTCAAGTCACGGTTCGGCCAGCCGTCGAGCCGGCGGCCGACTCCGGGCACGACGCTGTTATCGACAGTGGAGTGGCAGAGCGCGCATTGAATCCCTACGGACTGCAACCCGCCATCGCGAGCGCGCCTGGCTGAGACCCCCACCACCGCATTGGCCTCGAGGAGCGCCAGCGTCACTGCCGGATCGTTGAGGTTGACTCGTCCTCGCCGTATCGCGTCGAGGGTTGCAGGTGACAAGGCATCGGCGTCGACCTTGAGTCCGACGCCAAGCGCGGCGGCAGGCGTCAGGCCGGGCCCGACACCGCCGAAACGGGCACCCTCGATCGCTTCATGAAGACGGAGCGTTCCGCCCCAGAAGGCTTCATCGCCAAACGTGTCGAAGCGGAAGATGCGGCGCCCGCGCTCGAGCGTCGCCAGCGCGGCTCCCCACTCCTGCCGCTGGTGTCGGGTCCCGTCGGTCGAAGCGGAGGTATCGACCGACTGGGACATGCCGGGCTCACGCCCGCCGGCGGGCGGGCCTGCGGACGTGTTGGCGATCGCGGCGACCGCAAGCATCCCTGCAGCGGCCAAGAGCATGATTCGACGCCGTCGAACTGCTGTTCTCATCGAGTCGTTCCTTCAGCTCGGACCCGACAGGCGCGTCGTTTCAGACCTCGTGACACGAGAACACGCGCGAATTGTTCGAGGAAGGGAAGCGCGAGCGGATCCATGGCCATTCGATGCAGTTCACGAGCGTAGAATTCCCGTTATGCCTGAGATCGCACGCACCATTCGCATCGTGTCTGCCGCCGCGCTGATGAGCCTGGCGTGCAGCCCGGCGCTCGCGCAGCCAGCCGCATCGGCGCAAGATCAGGCGGCCGTTCTCTCGGTCGTCGACCGTTTCATGACCGCGATCTCGACGAACGATTTCGCGTTGCTGTCCAGCCTGCGAATCGAGGGAGGCACGAACACCGTGGAGCGCCCGTCTTCGACGGGAGGAACCCTGGTCACCAGGCGTCCATTCACTCCCGACAGCCTGAAGCCGGGCGAGTATCGCGAGCGTTACTGGGATCCGATCGTTCACGTGCGCGGGAAGATTGCGGTCGTCTGGACGCCCTACGAGTTCTGGCAGGCCGGAAAGACCAGCCACTGCGGGATCGATGTGTTCGAGCTGGTGAAAGAGGAAAGCGGCTGGCGGATCGGCAACATGATGTGGACGGTGGAGCCGGAGGCATGTCCGGCGATGCGTCCGGCGGATCCAGGTCGCGTGCGTCCGAAGTCGTAACGCAGGCCGGCCCGGCTATAGTGAGACCATGCTCGACCCCAGCCAGCAGCAGGCGCTCGTCACGCGATTGAACCGCATCGAGGGTCAGATTCGCGGCATCCGGCGCATGGTTCAGGAACCGCGGCGCTGCATTGACATCCTCCAGCAGTTAGCGGCGGCCGAGGCGGCGATGAACCGCGTGAGCGCGGCCATCCTGACCTTTCACGTCCGCAAGTGCGTGCCCGAAGGGGCCGCCCACGGCGACGAGGAACGGTCGAGGCAACTCGGCGAACTGGTCGACATCTTCGACCGCTTCGTACGCTGATCCACGGCCTGTCGGACGCCCTTTTGCTAGACTTGACGTTCCGTAACCGCTCGATTTTGAGCCGGTGTCGCGGCTCGGGGGTATGTGTGATGAGCGCAAGACGAATGGCAGTCGTGCTGATCGGCGTGCTGGCACTCAGCACGGTGACGGCGGCCCAGAATCGTGGAAAGACGAAGGCCCAGGGGAAGGTCGTCGACGAGCAGGGTCAGCCGCTCGGCGACGTGATCGTCGCGGCCGTGATGGACGGCATGGACAAACCCTTCCAGCAGACCAAGACCAACAACAAAGGGGAATGGAAGGTCGAGAACCTCGCCGCCGGCAAGTGGAAGTTCTTCTTCGGCGGAAAACAGGGGCTCGAGGAAAAGAGCGTCGACATGGACGTCGCCGAGAGCGGGACGGTGAGCGTACCCGACGTGAAGCTCGCCAAGCCCGTTGATCACGATGCCGTCATCAGCGGCGAAATCCAGAAAGCAGCCGAGCTGATGAAGGGGGGCAAAGCCGCGGAGGCGCGGAAGATCTACGAGGACATCCTCGCAAAGTATCCGCAGGCCCAGCCCCCGTTCCGAGCACAGGTCTACGGCGCGGTGGCACAAACCTACGTCGCCGAGAACAACGCCGCCGGAGCGGCCGAGCAGCTCAAGAAAGCGACGGAAGCGGACCCCTCGAACACCGATCTGCAGCTCGTATACGGCGAGATGTTGATGCAGTCGAACGACCCGGCCCAGAAGGCCCAGGGGGAGAAGCTGCTGCTCGGGATGGACATCTCCAAGGTGAAGGACCCGTTCCCTTACATGAACGTCGTCATCGGTCAGATCAACGCCCAGAAGCCCGACGAAGCGCTGGCCTTGCTCAACAAGCTGATGACGCAGTTCCCGACGGACACTTCGCTCTACTACTACCGCGGACGTGCCAACCTCGCGGCGAAGAAGCTGCCTGAAGCCAAGGCGGACCTGGAGAAGTTCGTGGCCGGCGCACCGCCGTCGGCGCGCGAGCTCGCCGATGCGAAGAAGATTCTCGAGCAGATGAAGGACGTGAAGTGAAAGCAGCGCTCTGTGCGCTGCTGCTGATCTTCACGGCGGCCTGCGGCGGGGGGAACGGCGACTCGGATTCCCCCCCGCCTCCGGGCAATGGCAACAATCCGGATGCATGCTCGGCGATCCGATCCGAAGAGATTGGCGCTGAACAGACATCCGCTGCTTTACCCTCTCCCTCCTCCAAGACCGGCCAGATCGATTCCTCGCCGCGCTGGCGCGTTCTCGAGTCGCTCTGGATCCATCAGCAGGCGTCCGAACGGCGATCCGCGTCGCTGGGGCCGCAGGCCGCAACATCGTCTGATATCGGCGACATCGCGGTGATCCGCGACGCCGGGGATGTGATCGTCCCGCCCAATGCATTCGACCTGAAGGGTGTGGGTCTGCGGTTTACCCGCAATTCCTCCGGTGGCTACGACGTGCGCCAGACCGACGCCGCGTTCCGGACCGCCATCGGCAACCGGATCACGCTTACCGACGACGACACCAGTCGAGCGGACGTCGGGTTCTCGTTTCCTTTCTTTTCAGCGAACGAACGCTCGGCGTTCGTCAATTCCGACGGCAACATCACCTTTCGCGAGGGGGACAAGGCCAGCACCGATCGCAGCGTCGGCCGGATGCTGACCGGTCCGCCGAGGGTCGCGCCCTTCCTCGCCGACCTCGACCCGAGCACCGGCGGGACCGTGTTTGTCAACGCCGCGGCGGATCACTACACGGTCACCTGGTGCGGCGTTCGCGGGTTCGACTCGACACAGACCACGACCGTCCAGGCGACGTTGCTCCCCGACGGGACCATTGAAATGCGGTTCGCCTCGGCCATCGCGTTGACCGATGCCGTCATCGGCGTGTCGCCGGGGCAGACGCTCGACTTCCGCACGGTCGATCTGAGCGCGCAAGGACCGACGTCCGGCGGCAGCACGGCGATCGGTGAACGTTTCTCGGCCAACCCGGACCTCGACGTCGTCGCGGCCGCGAACACGTTTTACCGGGCACATCCCGACTCGTTCGATCAGCTCGTAATCTGGACCGACACGTCAGTCGTGTCCGGGGACTCGTTCGCGTTCGAGTCGACGGTCGCCAATTCGATCCAGGGCATCGGCGTCGACATCTTCGACATTTCGCGTGAGTTCGGCAGCGGCGGACGTCTCAGCAGCTACACGATCATGGACCGCCTGTCGAAGTATCCGGATGACCCGACGACCAGGTTTCTGGGCGAGAACAACACTTTGAGCGTCCTGGGACAGGAGGTCGGCCATCGATGGCTGGCCTACCTCAACTTCCGGGATCACCTGGGGCAGCGGTCGGAAGAACTGCTCGGACGGGATCTGGCCCACTGGAGCTTCTTCATGGACTCCGACGCCTCGGTGATGGAAGGAAACGACATCGAAGCGCTCGGTGGCGGCTCGTTCAGGACGGTCGGTGCGGTGCGCCGGTACAGCCGGCTCGACCAGTATGCGATGGGACTCGTGGGCCCGTCCGACGTGCCGCCGTTCTTCTACGTGCAGAATCCGACGAATCTCTCGCAGACAAAGGACAAGGAGTCCGGACCGCAGGTCGGGGTCACGTTCAATGGCACCCGGCGAGACGTGCTGATCGACGACGTCATCGCCATCCACGGCGCGCGGGTCCCATCCGCGGCCGAATCCCCGCGCCTGCACCGTCAGGCTTTCATCTACATCGTCAGCGCCGGCAGAGCGGTGGATAGCGGGCAGGTCGCAAAGCTCGATCGGATCCGCAGGCAGTGGGAAGATTTCTTCGGACAGGCAACCGAGGGGCGCATGCGCGCCGACACCCGCCTCTCCCAGTAACAGCCACATGAGACAGCGATTCTCTGCCGCCCTAGCAGTTTCGGCCCTGGTCCTGGTGTCGGCGGCACGGTTCGGGGACGCTCAGACGCTCCCGTCAAAATCTCCGTCCGACCTCGATCTGGCGCGGCTCGAGGCGATCGAGCGGCTGGTGCGGCACGACATCGAGCAGAAGCGACTGCCCGGGGCCGTAGTCCTGATCGGCGTCGGCGACCGCATCGTTTATCAGAAAGCGATCGGCGATCGCGCCCTGGTGCCGGTCCGCGAGCCGATGACGCTCGATACCATTTTCGATCTCGCGTCGCTGACCAAGGTCGTTGCCACGACCACCAGCGTGATGTTGCTGATCGAGCAGGGGAAGCTTCGGCTCATCGACCGTGTATCGACCTTCATTCCCGGTTTCGAGCGATACGGCAAGGCCGACGTCACGATCCGCCACCTGCTCACGCACGTCTCGGGTCTGAGGCCCGACGTAGATTTGGGCGACACGTGGACCGGCACTGACAATGCCATCAGGCTGGCGATCGAGGAAGTGCCGACATCGCCTCCGGGCACTCGTTTCGTTTACAGCGACATCAATTTTTTTCTGCTCGGGGAAATCGTCAAACGCGTGAGTGGTCAGCGTCTGGACGAGTTCGCGCAGGAACATGTGTTCACGCGTCTGGGCATGAAGGACACGATGTTCAACCCGCCAGCGTCACTGCGGGCACGGATCGCGCCGACCGAAAGCTGCACACCGTTCGGCTGGCCGTGCGAAGGTCCCGACATGAAGATGCTGCGCGGCGTGGTTCACGATCCCACGGCCCGCAGGATGGATGGAGTTGCCGGACACGCGGGGCTGTTCGGTACGGCGGCGGACCTGGCCAACTTCTGCCGGATGGTGCTGAGGGGCGGCAGTTATCGGGGCACGCGCGTGCTGGCACCTTTGACGGTTGCGAAGATGACGACGCCGGTGCCGTCGGAGGACAGGAACCTTCGGGCCCTGGGCTGGGATGTGGATTCAAGCTATTCATCGAATCGAGGCGAGCTGCTCCCCGTCGGGTCGTTCGGACATACAGGGTTTACCGGCACGTCGATCTGGATCGATCCGGCGACGAGGATGTTCGTCGTGTTCCTCTCGAACCGCGTGCATCCTGAGGGCAAGGGAGATGTGACACCGCTGCGCGCCCGCGTGGCGACGGTCGCGGCAGCGGCACTGACAGCGGCGCCGCCGCCGGCGAGCACGCTGCTGTTCACCGGCCGGGATTTCGGAGCCGGCGCAGCGCCGGCTGCCAGGCCGGCACCACCAGTGCAAACCGGCCTCGACGTGATGCGCGCCGACGGCTTTGCACCGCTGCGTGGCAAACGCGTCGGTCTCTTGACGAATCACACGGGCCGCGCCCGTGACGGCGCCACGGCGATCGATCTTCTCTTTACAGCGAAGGACGTCATGTTGTCGGCGCTGTTCAGCCCGGAGCACGGCATCCGCGGGATTCTCGATACGAACGTTCCCTCGGAAAAAGACGAGAAGACAGGCCTCGTGATCCATTCGCTGTATGGCGAAACGCGCCGGCCGGCCTCGTCGATGCTCGATGGGCTCGACGCCATGGTGATCGACCTCCAGGACATCGGCGCGCGCTTCTACACCTACATGACTACCATGGCCTATGTGATGGAGGAGGCGGCGAAAAGGAACCTGCCGGTCTACGTTCTCGATCGGCCCAATCCAATCAACGGCTTTCAGATCGAAGGCCCCGCGCTCGACAAGGCGATGATCGGCTTCACCGGTTATCTACCGGCGATGCCGGTTCGTCATGGAATGACCCTCGGCGAGCTGGCGCGTCTGTTCAACGGCGAGAACAAAATTGGCGCGAACCTCACTGTCGTCGCCATGAAGAACTGGGATCGCAACCGGTGGTTCGACGACACGGGTCTCCCGTGGATCAATCCGTCGCCGAACATGCGCAACCTGATCCAGGCGACGGTGTATCCGGGGGTCGGCGCGATTGAAAGCACGAACCTCTCGGTCGGGCGCGGCACCGACACGCCGTTCGAACAGATCGGCGCACCCTGGATCGATGGTGTGCAGCTCGCCGAAACGCTGAACGCCAGGGCCATTCCGGGCGTGAGGTTCTATCCGGTCCGGTTCACGCCGCTGTCGAGCAAGTACGCGAAAGAGGAGTGCCAGGGCGTGTTCCTGGTGGTGACCGACCGGCAGGCGCTACGGCCGGTGCGACTGGGTGTCGAGCTGGCCTCGGCGCTCAATCGCCTTTACGGCTCGAAATTCGAGCTCGAGTCGGCCGAGCGCCTTTTCGGCTCGCACGAAGGTCTGGCGCGGGTTCGAGCTGGCGAGGATCCCGCAGTGATTGCGTCGTCCTGGGGCGCTGCGGAAGGCCGGTGGCGTCTGCTGCGGGCGAAGTACCTTCTCTACCGCTAGCCTTCTCCCGTTCGGACGTTTTCCAGGGGCTCCAACAGCGGCAGCCGCGCGGCGCGCTTGTCTGCATACATCCGTTCGTCGGCAAGGTGCAGCGCTTCGGTCGCCGATTCGGCGAGCGCTGATACCTCGGCACAGCCGAAGCTGAGGCCCACCCCCTCCGGCAACGCAGCAACCGTGGACGAGCGGCTGAACTCGCTCTGGAGCTCCCAGCCTTTCCGGTTGGCTTCCTCCTCGCGGCACGAAAGCAGAATCAGGAATTCGTCGCCGCCCCAGCGGAACACGTAGTCGGCATTGCGGACGTGCCTGGTCAGAAACGACGCCACGTCGCGCAGCGTGTTGTCGCCCGCGGCGTGACCGAGCGTGTCATTGATGCTCTTGAACCGATCGACGTCGAGGAACACGAGGGACAGCGGCGTTCCGTAGCGCCGGTGCAGGTTCAGCTCGTGCGCGATGATCTCTTCGAAGAACCGGCGATTGTGGAGACCGGTCAGCGAGTCGGTGACCACCATCTGGCGGAGCTCGATCTGGGCTGCTTTCAGCTGTGAGTTGGCGCTGGTCAGCTCTTCGGTCATGTCCTCGAATGTCATCAGCTGCATGCCCAACGCGACCACGAGATAGAGCGCGAGCTCTACGAAGAAGGCATCCGACAAGGCCGGCCCGCCTCGCGCTGCCGACGACAGCATCATCCACACGTTCACTGCTGCCGCAACCGTCAGTGCAGCGCCGACGACAGCGACGCCAAGCATCCTGACCCTGACCCCGAGAAGGATCGTCGCATGCGCGAGCGCAGCGATCGCGAGCGAGATCGCGGTCAGCGCGTAGCCGGAGACGAAGACGACCGGGCTACCCCACGCCACCGCGGCGAGGACGAACCAGGCGGCGACCGCGACCACGAGCGGCGCCCCTACCCGGGGAACCCGGGAGTCGCGCCGGTAGGCGTTGGCGGCGGTGAGGAAGCAGAGGCCGACCGCAACCATAAGGAACTGCGATCCGGCCGCCCTCAGCGCGTTGAATGTACCTGCGCCCCGGCCGCTCGAATCGAGCCCGAGGGATAGCGCGAGGCACGCCCAGCCGGCAGTCCAGTACAGGATGTAAGAGCTTCGGCGGTAAAGATGAAGCAGCAGGAGCAGGCACGTGATGATGGCGGCGGCTCCGGATGCCAGGTTCATTTGCTGAATCCCCAGGGGTTTTCCGAACGGGTCGTCAGTACAACTGGTAAAGCATCCAATAGACGACGATTCCGGTGATCGAGACGTACAGCCAGAGCGGCAGCGTCCACCGCGCAATCTTCATGTGCCGGTCGAAGCGACGGCGGTAGGCGCGCCAGAGCGTGATGCCGGCGAGCGGGGGAATCGTCGCGGCCAGCACGATGTGGGTGATCAGGATGACGAAATAGATCACCCGGATCTTGCCCTGCCCGGGAAACGGCCGCGACCCGGCGTGCGCGTGATAGGTCAGGTAACTGATCAGGAACAGCACCGACGTCGCGAACGCTGCCACCATCGCCGCACGATGCGCGGCGATCCGTCGCCGGCGAATGCACACGTACCCGAAGATCAAGAGTACCGTCGCGATCGCATTGAGCGACGCGTTCACGAGCGGAAGATCCGAAACGGACGGCACTAGGTGCGGTCGACGATCATCAACGCCCAGAGTACCGGAAGGTAGATGATCGACGTGAAGAACAGGCGCCGGGCGTCCCGCACCGCCCGGGTCATTGCGAACCGCAGCGAAAATCCCAGAAAAATCAGCGTGCAGATCAGCGCGCCCACAAAGTACGACGTCCCCGACATGCCGACGAGCGTCGGGGCGAGCGCCACGGGCAGGAGTGCGGCGGTATAGACGACCGCCTGCCGCGCCGTGCTGCGGCCGTCGGGTTCAATCACCGGCAGCATCGGCAGGCCCGCACGCGCATAGTCTTCGCGGTACATCCAGGCGATCGCCAGGAAGTGCGGCAACTGCCAGAGAAACAGGATCCCGAACAGCACCCAGGCGCCCTGCGACAATGCGTTCTCGGCGGCCGCCCAGCCGATGACTGGCGGCAACGCGCCGGGAATCGCCCCGATGACCGTGGCAAAGGAGGTCCGTTTCTTGAGCGGCGTGTAGACGACCGCATAGCTGGCCAGCGTGGCCAGTGCGACCACAGCACTGAGGCGATTCACGCCCGCGGCAAGCACCAGGAGTCCGACGACGGAGAGGATGCCGGCAAATGCCAGGCCCTCGATCGCCGAGAGACGGCCGTCGGGCAGGGGACGGAGCCGGGTGCGGCGCATCAGCCCGTCCGTATCGCGCTCGATAACCTGATTGATGGCGGCCGCACCACCCGAGACCAGGCCGGTTCCGACCACCATCCAGCCGAGCACGGCCAGGTTTGTCGTGTCTCCGTGCGCCATCGCATAGCCCGCTACCGCCGAAACTACCACCAGCAGGTTCAGCCGCGGCTTGGCGAGCGCGACATAGTCGGTGGCGCGCCCGCGGACCCCAATCGTCATCGCAGCAGTCGTTCTCATCGAATCCTGCGTATCCCTCGAAGATCGTCGCCGTCCGTGCCTACGGCTGCGCCGCCGCCGACGATTTGAACGTGAACGTTACTTCAGCGGACCCTTTTTCGGCGAGCGTCACCTTCTGGGTCTGCCTGCCGAGCTTTTCGTGCCAGGCCTCAATCGTATACGTCCCGGGCGGCAGTTGTTTCATCTCGAACTTTCCACCAGGCTCGGTGACCGCGAAGTAGGGGTGATCGACTACCCCGGCATACGCGGACATCCAGTTGTGCATGTCGCACTTGATGTGGACCATGACTTCAGGCGAAGTGAACGAGCGCCGGTCTCTTTGCGTTTTGATCGGCTGGCTGAAGTTGAATTCCCGGTTGGCCGTGGGCAGTGCGTGGACGTTGTGCCCGGTGGAGTCGCTGTTCACGAACTCGATGTTCTGGCCGACGCGCACGCCGAACACGTGCGGCTTGTACATGCAGCCATTCTGATCGAGCCTCACCGGGTCGCCGGGCTCGTCGAAATAGTACTGACCGAGGCCATCCTTCACGTAGACGAAGACGTTGCCGAGCCCACCGTTCTCGCCGATGTAGGTCTCCGCGGTGACACCATCCTTGTGCGCCTGCTGGCAAATCGGATCGCCACTGAGGTTGATCGGCGGGTTGGGCGGCAAGGTGCCATCGACCATGACCCGTCCGGCGAGATTTCCGGCCGTGGCCGGGTCCACCCGCTTCGCATCCGGCGGCGGCGTCCGCTTCGGCGCGTCCTGACGCGAACACGCCACGCTGACGAGCAGCAGCACAACGCCGGCGATCCCTGCAACTCTCGCCAGTCTGGACATCGTTTCTGGTTCCCTCCGGCGCTACGTCCCTGTGCCGGCCGCTTTGAGCTTTCTCAGGATCCGATCCTGGATCCAGTGCGCATCCCACCACTCGACCGGGTTGACCATCTTTCCATTCACGAGCATCGTGAAGTGCAGGTGATCGCCGCCGGCCATGCCCGTCATTCCGCTGCGGCCGATCTGTTGCTCCTTCTCGATGGTTTGGCCGGCCTTGACCTCGATCGATGAAAGGTGACCATAGAGCGACTGCACGCCCATCCCGTGGTCGATGATGACGCAGTTGCCGTAGATGCCCAGTTCGTCGGCGAACACGACGATCCCGCGGTTCGCCGAGACGATGGGTGTGCCCGCGAATGACGCCAGGTCGAATCCGAGATGGACCTGTTGATCGACTTCCTTGCCGTTGTAGATGTAGGTTCGGTGGTCGGCGAATGCCGATTCGACCGCGGTGTTGGAGAACGGATGAAAGACGACGCCTCGCCAGAGCAGCTCGGGCTTCGTCTGCGCGGCGAACGACGCGATCTTGTCGTTGTTCTTGCGCCGCAACTCGCCGTTGATCACGAGGAACTTGGCGAGGTTGTCACCCTCCGGCTTCACCTCCGTCGTCCCCTCGAGGATCGCCGGGACCACACGATCGAGGAGCTTGTCGTCGACCGGGATGCGGCTGCGCTTGAAAGGCTTGGGGAACACCCGGTAGTCGAAGTCCGCGCGGGCGGTGTTGCCGGCCTCGTCACGCGCGAAGAGCCGGATGGGCGTCTTGAGATCCTGATCGTGCAGCAGCGCGAAGAAGGCCACGCGCAATGCCGGATCCGCGATCCTGGCCCCTTCGAGCGCGGCGCCGGACGCGGGGTATCCCGGGTATTCGACATCGCCCACCAGCACGCCCGACGCGACGTCCTCGGGTGTGGCGCGGTACACCACCATCTCGGAGCCGCCGTGATTCACGTAGTGGTGCGTCGAGACGACCGACACCCGCGGCCGCTCCAGCCGCACCTTGAGGTCGCGTCGCGCGGTCGATTCGACCGTGCGGATGCCGTAAAGGACCTTGCGTGCCGCCGTCACGACGATCGTGGCATTGCCGCTCTGCAGCTCCGGCACTGCCTGCTTCCCAACCTCGCGCGTCACGACCAGACGATCGGCGCCATTCTGCTTGACCTGGGCGCCCTTCTGGTCAGCGAGCGTGAAGAGCGGGAACTGCTTGCCGTTCTGTTCGAGCACGATCCGGAGGTCTTCAACGCGGGCGCCGGGAGCCTGGACTTCGACTTCAAGCGGTGACGACACGCCGACGACTTTTTCCGGCTTGTTGATCTGGATGGGAGGGCCGGCCATCCGGCCTGCAGCGACGTAGGCGCCGCCCAGAGCGAGCAACACGATCAACACCAACCCGAGAAGAAAACGCATTTAGAGATGATACAAGGCGCAACCCGAAACTGGACTTTCGGTTGACGGAAGCTCTTTAGCTGCCTCCAGTTCAGGAGCCGACAGCTTACCGTGGTACCAGGACGAGGTGTGCGAGGTCATGGAATGCCGAGCCGGCGCACAACAGCGACAAACCTCGGATCGTCGCGAACCGAGTCCCAGGCCTGGTCCACCTTCAGGAGCGCCAGTCCCATATACCAACCCTCTTTGGCCGCCTGCTCCAGTCCGCCGAGCGCCTGTTCACGATTTCCGACCTGGGCGTGCAAACGGGCGATGTCGAACGGCGGAATATAGCGCTCGTTCGCGAGCTCCTCCAGCCGACGAAGTTCGGCCCGCGCCGCCGTTATCTCGGCCTTGGCATACGCCGCTTCGGTCGTCACATCCGTGAAGGCTCGTGCCACCTCGTCGTCGTCGTTGAGCGCGTAGGCCTTCCGCCGTGATTCGGCCGCACGCACGAAATCATCGCGGCGCTTGTACACGTCGGCGGCACCGAACAGCGGCCGCGCATCCTCCGGCACTTCGGTTCCAATGGCCGCGTAGAGACGCAGCGCATCGTCGAGGCGTCCTGCCTGCAGCAGAAAATTCCCAAGCATCAGCCGCGATTCGAGGTTGCCGGGATCGATGACGAGCGCGCGCTCGACCAACGCGACAGCTTCGTCGGCTTTCCCAATGGCGACGAAAAAGACCGAGACCGGGTGGTACTGAATCGTACGAAAGAGGGCGGGATCGTGCATCACAGCGCGATACTCGCGCTCGGTGGCGGCCCAGTCGTGCGTCGCAATAAATCGGTGGTGCGCCGTCGCCACGCGCACGGCGACGTTGTTCGGATCGATAGCGGCCGCGTTCTTCAACGCCGCGTCGGCGCGAACGACCGCTTCGCGCGCCGACGCGTACACGCCGACGCTGCGAGCGAAGGTGCTCACGATCGCGAGATGCGCGTCGAGAAAACTCGGGTCTCGTTCCGTCGCCTCTTTGAACAGCTTCAGCGCTTCGAGATCGGCCTCCTCTGTATCGTGCTGCAGCAGGAAACGGCCCTTCAGAAACAGCTGGTACGCCTCGGGACTCTGGGTGCCAAACCCGCTCAGTCGCGCCTTTTCGACTCCCGAGAGCCGCAGTCGCAGACCCTCGGCGATCGCCAACACGATGCTGTCCTGGACGCGCATCAGGTCGGTCATCGGCCGGTCCAACGTCTGTCCCCAGAGGCGTTCGCCGGTCGCCCCGTGAATCAGCTCCGCGGAAATGACGATCTGGGTTCCGCGTCGCGACAGCGCGCCCGTGACCACGGCGCCGACTCCGAGCGCGCGCGCGGCCTTCTGGGGGTCAGGCTCTCCCTTGAAACGCATTACCGTGGCGCGCGCCTTGACGGTCAGCGATTGGGCACGGGAGAGGTGATCGATCAGGCCGTCGGTCAGGCCGTCGGCGATGTAGTCGATCTCCGGATCGTCGGCGGTATTGTCGAACGGCAGCACAGCGACCGAGTTGATTGTCGGACGGGTCCATTCATCCCAGAGAAATCCACCGGCCGCGACCGCCGCGAGGACGATCGTTGCCGGCACCGCGATCCATGTGCGTGCGTGCATGCGAAGTGCCGGCCGGGTCTTCGCCGGTTCGATCCCTGCCCGCACCCGTTCAGTCGCCGTGGAAGGTTGTTCGAGCGCCCAGACCAGGTCGTCCGCTGTTTGGAACCTGTCTTCTGGCGCCTTCTGAAGGAGGCGTGACACGATCGCTTCCATCGAGGCCGAGACATTGGCGCGGTCGCCCAGGAGATCCGGCGGGGCGTCGTGCACGATTGCGTGCAATGTGTCGACAGTGTTCTCGCATGCGAACGCACGCTGGCCGGTCAGCATTTCGAACAGGATCGAGCCAAGGGCAAAGAGATCGGCGCGGCCGTCGGCCGCACGGCCTTGAATTTGCTCCGGCGCCAGGTAGCCGGCGGTTCCGAGCAGGATTCCGGTGAGCGTCGACGCGCCGCTGGCGCGCGGTACGGCCTCCGGCGCAAGTTTCGCGATCCCGAAGTCGAGGATCTTGATGACCCCGGCCCGCGTGAGAAAGACATTCTCGGGTTTGAGATCACGGTGAGCGAGCCCCGCGGCATGGGCGGCGACGAGTCCTTGGGCCATCTCGATCCCTAGCCGGCGAACGTCCGATTCAGCGACAGGACCTCGATCGAGTCTGTTACGGAGCGTTTCACCGTCGAGCAATTCGATGACCATGAAGGGCTGACCGTCATGCGTGCCGACGTCGTATACCTTGACGATGTTCGGGTGATCGAGGGATGCCGTGATTCGCGCTTCACGAAGAAACCGAACGACGCGCAATTCGTCTGGCCCGCCGAGCGGTGCCAGCATCTTCAGCGCGACCTGGCGATCCAGCCGTGTGTCGGTCGCCTGATAGACGATGCCCATACCGCCCCGAGCGATGACCGCGTTGATCTGATACGGACCCACGAGCATGCCGGGCCGCAAAGCCGGCTCGTCAGACGCCAATTGGGCGGCCAACAGCACGAAGGCGGCCGTTTCGAGGAATCCGGTCATCGACAGGCTCGCCGCGGCAAGCGCATCCGCCTCAGCGACGAGATCTGGCGATGTGGATGTGAGATCGTCACGAAGCCGCCGCCGTTCGGCGGAATCGCCCTTCAGCCAGGCATTGTGCCAATCCGACAACCGATTCCATCGATCGGTGGTCATGGCTTCATTGCCTTCGGCCCAACCGAGAGGCGGTCGTAGAGCCAGGCGCGCGCAGTATTCCAGTCGTTGATGACTGTGCGGGTGGTGACACCGAGCGCGTCAGCCGTCTCTTCGACGCTGAATCCCCCGAAGAAACGCATTTCGACCACTTGCGCGGGTCGCGGGTCGCGTGCCGCGAGCTCAGCGAGCGCGCGCTCGAGCGCGATGATATCGATACTGGCGCCGGGCGCCGCGACGTCGAGACCGTCGATTGGGATGGGCGCTTCGCCCGCGCCGCGCTTCGCCGCCTGTCGCGTGCGTGCGGCGTCGACGAGCGCCCGCCGCATCATCTTGGCCGTGGCGGCGAAGAAGTGCGCGCGGTTCTTCCACTCGACGTCGCGCCAGCCGAGCAGCCTCAGGTACGACTCATTAATCAGATCGGTCGGTTGCCAGGCGAACGCGGTCCGCTCGCCAGCCAGCATCCGCTTCGCCATCTGTCGGAGCTCGTAGTGCACCAGTGACGCCAGTTCGGCAAGCGCGTCGGGATCCCCCCGCATCCACGCCTGCAGCAGCCCGGTAACGTCGCTGGCCTGGTTCACGCGGGAGAGTGTAGCGTGCCCGCTCTTGTACAGGCGGGTTTCCCCTGTTTGAGATGAAGGTTGTCGACCGATCGTCCCATTTCACTTTCTCACACCAATTTCCGCCTGAAGTAGATGAAGTCGACGATGTTGCGGGCATCCGTGTCGACACCCGGGGCGCGGCCGGCGCGGTGAACGCGTCGATACGTAGCAATCGTCCATCCTCAAAGGAGTCACTTATGACACACGTCTCGAAGCAGCGGATCGCCGTCGCGGCGTTCGCCGCAATCGCAATTGCATTCGGTGCATATCGGCCCGGCCAGGCGCAGGGAGACAGCCGCGTCTGCGGAACGCGATCGCTTCGCGGTTCCTATGTCTTCTCCGCGAGCGGCTACAACATCGTCGGAGGCGTTCCCCAGCCGAAAGCGATCATGGAGGCGATCACGTTCAACGGCGACGGCACTCTGACGGTGCCTGCCGCCACCGCGAGCGTCAACGGCCTGATCCTCCGGCCCCTGCCCGGCACGGGCGACTACACGGTGGACGCCGACTGCACAGGAACGCTCACCTTCCACGGCGCGCCACCTGGAGGGCAGCCGCCCGCGTTCGACATCTTTCTCGCGCCCAACGGCGAAACGGTTTGGATGATCCAGGCGAACGCCAATACGGTCATGCAGGGTACGGCTGTCCGGACGCCGTAGTCACGGCGGACGAACGCGTCGCGCCGATCAACTGCGGGCCTCGGTGACTGCCGTCACGCCACAGCGGCCCGGCAGTCATCGGCATGCCTGGCATTCTCGCCGTTTCTCGGCGGGTGTCCCCCAGAATCGTCGCGGACTATTGCGAGTTTCTCGCAGGAATTCGGCAAATGCGGCAGTGGCCGATAGGCTGAAGGCAGCGGTTCGCCAAGGTCCCCCGAGATCACAGAACGGGCTTGAAATCGACGATTTCAGGCCCGTTTTTCATCATACCGACGTCTTCATCGAGACTCGTGATTTTCGGCCGTTCCGACAGTGCCGTACGCACACCGGAACAAACCGATATCGCCTACTTCTGGCAGGCTGTGAATGTCCACCAGGGGTTGGTCGATGTGGCCATCGAACGCGGTCTCGACATCCGGCAAACAGCCCGCTTTTTCGCCGGCGTGTACACGGCGTCAACCGATGCCAACATCGCCGGCTACGAAGCCAAGTACTTCTACCGCTTGTGGGGGCCCCGGACAGCTATCCCGCGCGTGCCGAAACCGACGGTAACCCTGATACCGACGCCGATCCGACCTGGACTCCGTTGATCTCGGCCAACCATCCTGAATACCCGTCGGCTCACTCCTACTCATCAACGGCCCAGACGGATTCGATCGCAAGGGTCCTCGGGACAAATAAGGTCACATGGACTCTGACCTCCAGCCGGACGGTCATTCCCCAATTGGTCCGAACCGAGCGGACCTACGACAATCTCAATGCGCTCATGCGCGAGATTTACGATGCTCGAGTGTGGGCCGGGCTGCATTGGCGCCACTCCATGATGCACGGGGCCCAGATCGGCCGGAAAGTCGCCAAGCATGTTTGGGACAACTTTTTCCGGCCGACCCCGTGATCACCGGCCGACGAGCGTTCCAGGAAAGCGAAGCGCGTCATGAAACGACTTATCGTGTCCGTCTCCGTGGCAGTCGCTCTCTGCACCGCTGCGTCGCTGCTCGTCGCCCAGGATGCCGCGCTCGCGCGGGCACGCGTGCTGCTCGCGAAGGCGCCGCTGATCGATGGTCACAATGACTTGCCCTGGACGCTGCGCGAGTCGTTCGCGGGCGATCTGTCCCGCGCCGACCTTCGCCAGCGAGGGGCAACGGTCGACACCGACATCCCGCGGCTCCGTGACGGGCAAGTCTCAGCCCAGTTCTGGAGCGTCTTCATTCCGTCAGGTCTATCGAACCCGGCGCGGACGCAGCTCGAACAGATCGAGCTCGCCCGCCGGATGATCGACGCCTATCCGGAGACCTTCCTCCTTGCCGCCCGCGCCGCCGACGTCGACCGCGCCCGTCAGCAGGGCAAGATCGCCTCGTTCCTCGGCATGGAGAATGGTCAGGCGATCGAGAACAGTCTCGGCACGCTACGCGCGTACTTTGCGCTCGGCGTCCGGTACATGACGCTCACCCACGGCAAGAACAACGACTGGGCTGACTCGGCGACCGACACCCCGGCCCACGGCGGGCTGACGCCGTTCGGGCGCGAGGTGGTGTGCGAAATGAACCGGCTCGGCATGTTGGTCGACATCTCACACGTCTCGCCGGACGTGATGCGCCAGGTACTCGACGTCTCGGAAGCGCCGGTCGTTTTCTCGCACTCGAGCGCCCGCGCCTTGGTGGATCACCCGCGCAACGTCCCCGATGAGATCCTCGCACGCCTGGCGAAGAACGGCGGCGTCGTGAACGTGACGTTCATTCCGGCGTTCGTCTCCGCCGCGACAGCGGTCTGGGGCAAAGGTCTCGAGAGCTCGCTCTTCAACGCCAAAACGAACGCTGAGATGGAGAAGATGGAGAAGGACTACGCTGCCGTCCACGGCCCGGCTCCGGCCGCGACGCTGGCCCAGGTCGCCGACCACATCGACCACGTGGCCAGGATCGCCGGCCACGATCACGTCGGCATCGGCAGCGACTTCTATGGCAGCAAGGACGAGCCTAAAGGGCTCGAGGACGTGAGCCGGTTCCCCGAACTCTTCGCCGAACTGAGCCGACGGGGGTGGAGCGACGGCGATCTCGAAAAACTCGCCGGTGGCAATCTGCTTCGCGTTCTTCGAGCAGCGGAGGCTACGGCAAACAGGCTCGCCGCCCGGCGGCCGCCATCGACGGCGACGATCGAACTGCTCGACGCGAAGAAGGCCCGCTGACCTGACGATCCGAACGGCACGAACGGTCCGAACGTTTCATCGAGGCCACACAACACCCTGTTGCCGCGAAACCCGCCGGATGCCCTTGAACGCAAACTTCTGCACGCGCTTCCCTTCGTAGGTTTCGGTCGTGTAGACGTTGCCCTGCGAATCGGTCGCGATGCTGTGGACGCCGTAGAACTGGCCGGGCTGCCGGCCGCCGTCGCCGAACGACGTCAGGGTCTCGAGCGTGTCGCGCCGGAGCACGTGCACGCGCATGTTGAGACCGTCGGCGACGAACAGATACCGCTGCTCAGGATCCTTTGAGAAGGCGAGGTCCCATGCCGATCCGGCGCCGAGCGTGCTGCGGACGATGAAGCCTTCCTTGACGAAGGTACCATCCGTGCGGAACACCTGAATGCGGTTGTTGACGCGGTCGCAGACGTAGACGAGCCGGTCGACCGACAGATCGGCACAGTGCACCGGGTTGCGGAACTGTGGCGCCGGCGGCGCGTCGGGC